>ERZ791906.1597-NODE-1597-length-15593-cov-2.912086_pt1 | contig 15593 bp, 8 predicted proteins | sample MGYA00510146_ERZ791906 | MGnify/ENA primary metagenome ERZ791906 (study PRJEB30046, sample SAMN00792096) | human gut metagenome | study: EMG produced TPA metagenomics assembly of the A metagenome-wide association study of gut microbiota in type 2...
TAACTATTATCTTTAGACTCTCTATTTATATGAATTTGAATTTACTTGTTGATGAGCATATCGATTAGAAAACTCAATAAAGTGTATCCGAACGGAAACCACGCATTGAAAGATGTCTGTCTAGAAATACCGACTGGTATGTTCGGACTTTTGGGCCCGAACGGGGCTGGCAAATCTACTTTGATGCGTATTTTAGTGGCTCTTATGGAACCTACTTCGGGTGAGGTGAATATCTGCGGGTACGACCTGATGCGGCAGCGCAAGGAGATACGGGGGGTATTGGGATATCTACCACAGGATTTCCGTTTTTTCGCCAAATATAAAACGTACGAGTTTTTAGATTATGCTGCGCGTCTTTCCGGTATGAACTGTAAGTCTTTGCGGAAAAATGCAGTGGACGAGATGCTGGAGAATGTCGGACTTTTCGATGTACGCGACCGGTATGCCAATAAGTTGTCGGGAGGTATGAAGCGCCGTTTGGGGATTGCGCAGGCATTGATTCATCATCCGAAAGTGATTATTGTAGACGAACCCACGACGGGGCTCGATCCTGAGGAGCGGATTCGTTTTCGCAATCTCCTGTCGGAAGTCAGCGAAAACGACGTGACAATTATCCTTTCCACCCATATCGTGGGCGATATATCGAGTACATGCAACTGTATGGCGCTTATGAATAAGGGAGAAGTTTCTTTTTACGGTTCCCCGCAAGATATGTTGAGGCAGGCGGAAGGAAAAGTGTGGCGTATACGGGTGACTAGCGACGAATTGCATGAGGTGGATAAACTGTATCCGGTTATCTCGACGATTCCCTCCGGTACGGGCTGGGAAGTGCAGGTCGTGGCTGACGAGGTACAGGGATATGATGCGGAATCCTATCCGCCTAATCTGGAACATGCCTATGTCTATTATATGGAAAACAAGTTGAACCGTTGGAGAAACGATTAAAAGAGATCACTTGCCTATGTCATTTATCACGAACATACGATCTGTAGCTAAATACGAAAGCAAGATATTGGTGAGGAGTTGGTTTTTTCGTATCTTCACCCTGCTTGCCGTGGTGTTTTTAGGATTTTTCAACTTTGCCATGATGTTGATGGAGGACAATTTCGGCCTGTGGTTTGCAAAATCGGTTTCATCCAATATACCCTATCTGAACCTTTTGTTGTTGAATACGGGACAGGCGGTGGTCGCAGTTTTCCTTTCTTCCGAATTTCTGAAAAGGGACAAGAAGCTCGATACTTCCGAGGTCTTTTATGTCCGGCCGCTCAGTAATGCCGAGTATGTGGTCGGGAAGATATGGGGAAACCTCAGGGTGTTTCTGTTCCTGAACCTGCTGGTATTGGCGATTGTGCTGGCTTTTAACTTTATGGCATCGGGCGTGGCGGTCGATTTGCCGGCTTATCTGGTTTATTTCTTTCTGATCAGTATTCCTACTTTGATATTTATCATCGGACTTTCAATTTTCCTTATGTTGCTGTTGAAGAACCAGGCGCTCACTTTTATACTTTTGTTAGGGTATATTGGGCTGACCTTGTTTTATATACAGGATAAGTTCTACTATCTGTTCGATTATATGGTGTATAACCTGCCGTTGTTCAAATCGACGATCGTCGGGTTCAGTAACCTGGAGCTGATCTTAAACCACCGAGCGATTTATTTCTTTGCCGGTTTGGGATTCATCTTCTTTACGATCTTCTTGTTCAAGCGGTTACCGAATGCTAGGAGGAGCCATTATCCGTGGTTGTTCCTTTCGTTCTGCATGTTCTTGCTAATGGGGACGGCGGGTTTTCGACATGTACGTTCGATTCTCAGGGAAGGGGAGATGCGTGCTTTGTACACAAGTATTAACAATAAATATGTATATGAGCCAAAGATGGCGATTGATTACTACGATATTTCGGTGGAACAGAAGTCTGAAACAATCCGTTCCGTTGTCGGGATGGAGGGAACGGCGCTTGCTGCATCGGAAGTATTTATCTTTTGCCTGAATCCCGGATTGAGGGTCGAGGAGGTAAAGGATGGAGAGAAGTCGTTGAATTTTAAGCGGGAGGAACAGATTTTAGCGGTGGATTTCGGAAGGAAGATAGAAAAGGGTGATACCATTTCGTTTTCGGTCAGTTATGAGGGGAGGATAAAGGATGATTTTTGTTATCTGGATATCCCGGAGGAGGTCTTGCAGCAACCGTATGATAAGGAAATGCTTAAGCTCGATAAGAAATATAGTTTTCAGACATCAGATTATGTGCTGTTTACGCCCGAAACCTATTGGTATCCGCGTCCCGGAACGGGGTATAGCGACAAGAGTCCTGATTGGCAACAGACCTATTTCAGTCGTTTTCGGTTGGATGTGAAGCCGCTTCCCGGACTGGTTTCTATTTCGCAATCAGCAAACAATCCCTATCAGTCCATTTCCCTTATTATCGGAAAATACGAACAGAAGAGTGTGGAAAGTGATAGTACGCTCTATAGCATCTGGCATATAAAAGGGCACGATTATTACGAGGTGGCGTTCGATTCGATCCGTGATACGATTCCGGGATTGATCCGCAACCTGCGGGAGAATCTCGAACGCACGTATAAGTTGAGTTACCCGTTCGACCGGTTTTCAGTGGTGGAAGTTCCGGCACAGTTCTATAGCTATGTCCGTTCCTGGTCGCAAGCGCAGGAAGTGGTGCAGCCGGAAATGGTTCTTTTCCCGGAACTGGGCTGTATGTTCAATCAGATGGATTTTGTCAGAAGCAAGAAAAACCAGTTGAAATGGTCGAAGCGGGGAGGGCGTGAGATCAGTGAAGAAGAGGCGGAGATTCGGGTGATGAACAGTTTCCTGTGGATTTTTTCGCAGACGGAAGGTAACTATAATTTCTCTTCTGGCAGTCGAGGCAAGTTCAATATCTCTTCCCAAAGCAATCCATATTTCCTGTTTCCCGAACTCTATAATTTCCGGTATAATATCTATTCTTCCGAATGGTCTGTTACGAACCGGTTGGTCGAACTTTATCTGCAGAGGAAATCCGATAATAATGGGTGGGAACGCGAGATAAACGGGATCAGCAATAATGAGAAAGCGAACCTGCTGATGGAGAGATATTCATTTAAAGAGCTTCTGTCTGATGTGAAACATCTCGATTTGCTGAATAACACGATCAGTCTGAAAGGGTATTGCTTGTTTGCTCCTGCCGAAGTGAATATGGGGGTAAGTCTGTTCAGGGATTCCCTGTATGCCCTGTTGGAACGGAACGAATTTCGTAATATGCGCTTTGAGAACCTGTTAGATACGTTGGAGATGATCAGCGGGGCCGATATCCGTGCAGGTATTTCCGGATGGGATCGTCCGACGCCTCTTCCTTTCTATACGATCGGGCAGCCCGAAGTGACCAAGATCACGAACAAGGGACAGGAGAGTTTCGTGCTGAAGCAATTGGTCAGCAATAATTCTGATAATGACGGTATGCTTCAACTTAATATACAGATCGGTCCGAGTATCGATCCGCGTGTGAACCGTAAACTGCCTCTTGCCGCCCGACAGACCAAGTTGCTGGTAACGGTCTGGGAGGAAGCGCCTCGCCAGGTGGATGTGAATACGCTGATAGCCGGAAATCTGCCGAGTATACTGAACCTGCCTGTTACTAACATCCGGGAAGAACGAGAGAGGGCGGTCGATACCGAAGGAGATTTCATTGTTACAGACTTTTCTCCCGTAGTGGAAGGAGAGGTGGTCGTCGATAATGAAGATTCTCTTTTTTTCCTGTCCGAACCAGCCGTGGTTGGGCTTCTGCCCAAGTGGCTCGATAAGGTCGAAAATACTTCTTTTAAATATGCCGGTGTCTCTCCCTGGCGTGCCCCGTTGCAGTGGACAGCTACGACGAATGCCGCCTACTATGGCCGCTATATCCGGTCAGCCTATGTGATCAAGAGTGGTAACGGCAGCCAAACGGCAACCTGGAAAGTTCCGATTCTTTCTGCCGGACAATATGATGTCTACTATTATGTTTCCAAAGACAATGAGCTGAAATATAATAAGCAGGCTGGCGGTGAATACCATTTTAAGGTGGAGTATGACGAAGAAAACGAAGATGCTTATATAGATCTGAAAAAAGCGAATGAAGGCTGGGAACCTATAGGCGCCTACTACTTCAGTTCCGATACGGTCCGGATCACCCTGACGAACGAGTGCAAGCTACGAAGCGTGACGGCAGATGCGGTCAAAATAGTAAAACGATATTAATAGAATTAGATACATGATACGAAGAGAGTTACTATCCATGAAAAAGATAATACTGACGGCTGCCGTCTGCCTAGGTGGGTATGTCTCGTCGCAGGGGCAGGTCTCGCTGACGATCGAGAAGGCGATGGATATAGCGGAAGAGCATAGTCCTTCCCTGCGCCGTTCCCACATGAATCTGGAACGTTATCAGCAGAACTTGGTTGCACAGCGGGCTTCCCTGAAATCGAAGTTCTCGTTGAACCTTAATCCGGTGGATTACAGCAAGAGCCGCAGTTTCGATAACCGCCTGTCTCAGTGGTATACGAATGAGAGGTTCAGTGCGACTGGAACATTCCAAGTGGATCAACCGATCTTGTGGACGGATGGTGTTCTCTCATTGATCAACCGTTTCGGCTGGCAGGATAATAACTCCAATATCGACGGTACGAAGACCAGTAACAAGGCGTTCAGCAACGACCTTTACCTGCAGCTTTCGCAACCCATCTTTACTTATAACAAGCGTAAGATGGAACTGCAACAGATCGAATACGATTATGAGAATGCCAATATCAGCTACGCATTGCAACGATTGAGTACGGAAAAGGATATTACCCAACAGTTCTATTCTGTCTATATGGCACAAAGCCAATTGGCTATTACTAGGGAAGAACTGACCAATGCACAGCAAAGCTATGAGATTATCAAGAATAAGGTGGAAGCCGACCTGGCTGCCCGCGATGAGTTGTTTCAAGCGGAAGTGAATCTCGCTTCCGCGCGTTCTTCTCTAGAAGAACAGCAAGTATCGCTTGAAAACTCGAAAGACCAGTTAAAGCAGACGTTGGGGATGGATCTGAACGAGGATATCATGGTCTTTGCCGAAGTACAGATCAAGCCGGTGGAAGTGAATCTGGAAAAGGCGATACAGCATGGTCTTGAATCGCGTCTGGAACTGCGTCAGCGTGAGATTGAGAGCAAAGAACTAGCTTTCGATATGATTAAGACGAAGGCTCTGAACGAGTTCAAGGGAGATATTGCTCTCTCCTTCGGTCTGATCGGTGATAACCGACATCTGGAAAAGATTTATAATAACCCGACGCAGAATCCGCGTGTTGCCATCAGCTTCAGTGTCCCGATCTTTGATTGGGGAGAGAAGAAAGCCCGTGTCAAGGCGCAGGAAGTAGCCCAGAAGATCAACAGGCTGGAATTCCATGAAGACAAAGTCAACATTGAACTGAACATCCGCCAGACCTGGCGTAGCCTGGAAAACTTGCTTTCGCAGATCAAGATAGCCAAGCAGAATGTTGCAAATGCACAGCGTACCTATGATTTGAATCTGACCCGTTACCGGGAGGGCGATATAACTGGTATGGACATGAACCAATTCCAGACCCAGCTTTCAAATAAAAAGATCGCCTATACGCAGGCGCTTATCAATTATAAGATCGAATTATTGAACCTTAAGATACTTTCCCTCTACGATTTCGAGCACGATGTGCCTATTGTCCCGATGGAAGATTTAGTAACGAAAAAATAATATGAATATGAAATATACAATCACATCTCTCTTATTGTTCGTCCTGTTGACGGCAGGTTGTAATAATCAGCCACAGAATACACAGAACGATATTGCTACACCCGTGTCGGTAACGAAATTGAAGAAAGGTTCTATCAGCAAGCTGGTCAATACGACCGGTACGGCGCAGCCTACCTATGGAGTAACGCTCAATTCCGAAATGAGTGGCTTGTACAAACTGCAAACCAATCCCCGTACAGGCAAGCCCTTTAAACTGGGAGATATCGTCTCCAAAGGACAACTGATCGTCCGCCTCGAAGACCGGGAATACGAAAACGGTATCGCTATCGATGCCAAAGAGTTGAGTCTTGAAATAGCCGAGCAGGAGCAAGTGAAGCAGAAAGCCTTGTATGAGAAAGGCGGTGTGACGCTTAGCGAAATGCGTAATACGGAGGTAAAAGTGACAAACGCCCGCTATGATTACGAGAACGGTAAGCTCAATTTGGAGAAGATGAATGTCAAAGCTCCTTTCGACGGTGTGATCGTGGATTTGCCCCATTATACGTCTGATGTCCGTATCGAACAAGGGAAACCGATAGTCGGTATCATGGACTATGCTCGTATGTACATGGATATCAATCTGCCGGAAAGTGCTATCGGGTATGTGAAAGCGGATCAGCCGGTCTATATCACCCATTATACGTTGCCCAAAGATACGATCCGAGGGGTGATTAGCGAATTGTCGCCTGCCATTAGTTCCGAAACCCGTACTTTCAAAGGGAAGATACTGATACAGAATGACGGTTTGAAACTCCGTCCCGGCATGTTTGTCAAAGCTGATATCGTGGTGAATAAGGCGGACAGTGCTATCATCATACCGAAAGATGTGATTCATCCAACCGCCGTGTCAAATACGTTTATATCGTCGAGAAGAACACGGCCCTGCTTCGCGAACTCAAGACCGGGCTGGAAGACGACAAAAACATCCAGATTCTGGAAGGGCTGAAAGAGAACGATAACTTGGTGGTGAAAGGTTTCGAGACATTAAAAGAGAATGCAAAGGTAAAAGTTCAGAAATGAAAAGTATTATCAAATTTGCGGTAAGCAATCCGGTCACAATTTGTATGTTGGTATTGGCGATCCTGCTGTTGGGCAAGATTTCCTATGACCAGTTGGCGGTTGACCTGTTGCCCGACCTGAATAATCCCCGTCTTTTTATCGAGTTGAAGGCAGGCGAACGTCCGCCGGAGGAGATTGAGAAGCAGTTTGTCAAGAACATGGAGTCGATGGCGATTCGGCAGAGTGACGTGATACAGGTTTCATCCGTGATTCGTGCCGGTTCCGCCCGCATTACGGTCGAGTACACTTGGAAGAAAGATATGGATGAGGCCTTTCTTGACTTGCAGAAAGCTATGAACCCTTTTGCCCAAAATAAAGATATCACCGAACTCAAGATCACGCAGCATGATCCGAATCAGTCTCCTGTCGTTCTGATTGGACTTTCGCACCGTAGCATTACCGATATGGCGGAGCTTCGGAAGGTGGCGGAGAGCTATATTCGTAACGAGTTGATCAGTCTGGAAGGGGTTGCGGATGTTACGTTGTCGGGCGATGAGGTTAGTACGCTAATGATCCGTACGGACCCTTATAAGCTGGATGCCTTTAAATTGACGATAAATGATTTGTCTTCCAAGATAGAGGCGAATAACCAAAGCGTTTCCGGCGGTCGTGTCAGCGAGTTGGGGCTGCAATACTTGGTCAAGAGTTCGAGCTTGTTTGCGACGGAGAGTGATTTTGAGAATCTGATTGTCGGTTATAAGCCGGTTGCGGCCGAGACTACGGCTTCGGGGACTTCCGGTGCGGTTTCCACATCGTCTATGGACAAAGCTCCGATATTCCTACGTGAAGTCGCTACTGTCAGCTTCGAGAATGATCGTCCGGAAAATATTGTCCGCATCAATGGCAAGCGCAGTATCGGATTGTCTGTTTACAAGGAAATGCGTTTCAATACGGTGAAGGTTGTCGATGGTGTGATCCGCCGGTTGGCGGTTATTGAGCAGGCGTTGCCCGGCTATCGTTTTCAGGTGATCACGAATCAGGGTACCTTTATCAAGAATGCAATAGGAGAGGTGAAGAGCAGCGCCGTCTTAGGGATTATCCTTGCGGTGGTGATCTTGTTCGTCTTCCTTCGCCGTTTGGGGACGACGTTGATTGTCAGCTTGGCTATCCCGATTTCCATTGTCGCAACTTTCAACTTGATGTTCTTTAATCATCTTACCCTCAATATCATGACGCTTGGTGGATTGGCGCTCGGAGCCGGTATGTTGGTGGATAATGCGATCGTAGTGATCGAAAGTATTTTCCGTAATCAGGAGAAAGGGATGACGATACGTGAAGCTGCCATAGCGGGAACCTCCGAAGTGGCCGGTGCGGTCATTGCCTCGACGTTGACGACGATCGTCGTCTTTCTGCCGATTGTCTATCTGCATGGCGCTTCTGGAGAACTGTTTAAAGATCAGGCCTGGACGGTGACGTTCTCGTTGGTATCGTCGTTGTTTGTGGCGATCTTGGTGATCCCGATGTTGTATGACCGGATTACCGGACGGCAGGATCGTGGTGCTGGTGGTGGTACACGGGGGGGAAACGGCATCCGGATTACCGGTTACAGCCCCTTGTTGCGCACGCTGCTCCGCCGCCGTTGGGTGGTGATCGGCTGCGCTTTGATGTTGCTGGTGATAGCGGGGTTGTTGGTTCCCTTTATCGGTACGGAGTTTATGCCGAGAGCCGGGAGCAAGGCGTTCTCTGCCGTTATCAAGTTGCCGGAAGGGACTCCGTTGGAGCGTACCGCTTCGGCTGTCGGTAACCTGGAGGATTTGATGCACACCATCTCGCAAGACTCCCTGTGTACGATCTACAGCCATGTCGGATCGGGTAGCGGTTCGGAGAATGATATATTCGAAGGGGAGAATACGGCTGTCATGAAAGTGATCCTTTCGCCTTCCTGCCCCGTTCCGCCCGAAGAGGTGATGGCGCAGTTTGTACAGGCTACCGAAGATACCGAAGGGTTAGAGGTCACCCTGAAGCAGGAAGAGAACTCCCTCAGCTCCCTTTTGGGAAGCGAAGGAGCCCCCATCGTGGTCGAGGTAAAAGGAGAGGAACTGGACGAAATAGCGTCTATCACGGAAGAAGTAAAAGGACGGATCACCGGTCTGCCGGGACTTTACAATGTCCAGTCGTCCGTTGAAGACGGTGCCCCGGAGGTAACGATTTCCGTCGACCGCACGGTTGCCGGCATTCATAATGTCAGCGTCTCGACCGTTATCGAACAGTTGAAGCAGCAGCTCGGCGGCCTCGAATCCGGCAAGATGGAGTACCGGGGAGAGATGCGGGATATCCTGATCAAGGTTCCCGATATCACCTTGCACGACCTCGGTGGACTGGTCATACGAAACGGTGAGAAAGAATTCCGCTTGCAGGAGATCGCAACGATCACCTGTTCGCAGGCTCCGAAAGAAATCTTCCGTCGTGGACAGAATCGCATCAGCAAGGTAACGGCCAATCTCGATGTTGGCTATTCGCTTGACAAGGTGGCGGACGAAATACGCTTTGCAGTGAAAGATATTGACTTGCCTGCCAACTATTTGATTACCGTTACCGGCGAGGAAGAGAAGCGCCAGGAGTCCATGAACAGCTTGATGTTTGCTTTGGCCCTTTCGGTGATCCTGGTCTATATGGTACTCGCTTCGCAGTTTGAGTCGCTGTTGCATCCCTTCACGATCTTGCTGACGATCCCGTTGGCGGTGGTAGGGGCGATTCTACTGTTCTTTCTGACGGGGACGACGATCAATATGATGGGAGTGATCGGCATCGTGATGCTGGTCGGTATTGCGGTGAACAACTCGATTATCCTAGTCGACCGTATCAACCAGTTGAAACAATCCGGCATGGAGCTGACGGATGCCATCGTGGAATCCGGCCAGCAACGTATCCGCCCGATCCTAATGACGACGCTCACGACGATCCTAGCTCTCCTGCCGATGACGTTCGGCTTCGGCGAAGGTGCTTCACTTCGTTCACCTATGGCGATCGCAGTGATCGGTGGGTTGGTGACTTCGACCGTCATGAGTCTGATGGTAATCCCGTGTGTATATTATGTATTTGAAAAAATGAAAAGGGGAAAATGAATTTTTTACTACATAGGAAGATTGCGATCTGTATGCTGTTCATAGCCTTGACAGGATTAGGCTACGTGTCGTACAAGCAGTTGCCGGTAGAACTGTTGCCTAATGCGGAGCTTCCGATGCTGTTTGTACAGGTCACCTCGGCACAGGATATGGATCCGTCGTATGTCGAGTCGGAAGTCGTGATCCCTATCGAAGGGGCTATTGGGACCATAGGTGGAGTAGAGCAAATCGAATCCCTGATCGATAGCCGCCAGTCTTCCATCAAGATTGACTTCAAGTCAAATATCAACTTCAAAATTACTGCCCTGAAGTTGCAGGAGAAGATTAACGAAATCGCCTCTTCTCTTCCCGAAGGCTTTACAGTACAGGTACAAAAGATCGATGTTTCGATGCTTGCCGGTGGCTTCATGTCGCTCCAGGTGCGTGGATCGGGTGGTACGGACCGGGTTCGTAACTTAGTGGAGAAAGAGATAAGGCCCGACCTGGAAAACATTGACGGCATCGCTTCCGTCAATATCTATGGTGGTCGCGAGAAGGCCATAGAGGTGCAACTCGATCCTGATGCCTGCAAAGCCCTCAATTTGACTCCTTCCGCTATTAGCAGCCTCTTAACACAGAATACGCAAGAGAAGGCGTTTGTCGGCTATGCCAGTGAGCCGGACGGGAAATACTTTGTCCATGTCAATTCTCCTTATACCGAAGTTTCCGACCTCGAAAACATCGTCGTTGCCTCTGGCCCCGTGTTGCTGAAAGACGTTGCCACCGTTTTCTTCGACATGAAAGAGGAGACAAGCTACAGTCGGGTCAATGGCAAAGATGCCGTTTCCGTTTCCCTGCTTGCTGACTCGCAGGCCAACTTGATCCAGCTTTCTCACCGTACGGTCGGAGTGATTGACCGTCTGAACGAGCAGCTTGCCCCGCTCGACCTCTCGATCGTCGTAGAGAATAACCAAGCGGAGACGATGGAGGATAACATTGACCAAATCATCCGCCTTGCGATCGTGGGTGGTCTACTTGCCGTCGTCATTCTCTGGCTTTTCCTGAAGAACCTACGGTTGGTGTTCTTCATCGCTCTGTCCATCCCGATTTCCGTTTATACGGCATTCAATTTCTTCTACGGGGCAGGGATTACGATCAATAGCCTTACGTTGGTTGGTATGGCGCTGGCGATTGGTATGCTGCTGGACAACAGTGTGGTAGTCTTGGAGAACATCTACCGCATCTCATCTACCGGCAATACACCCGAACGTTCCGTGACGCAAGGTACGCGCGAGGTCTGGCGCTCCATCCTTGCCGCTACCCTAACAACGGTTACGGTCTTCCTTCCATTCGTCTTTTCCGATAATTTTTTGATCAAGCTGATGGGACACCATATCGGCGTTTCCATCATCTCGACTCTCCTGATCTCTCTCGCTGTCGCCCTCCTTTTCATTCCGATGGCTACCTATACGGTACTGAGGAAGCCGGATAGGGGCACGGTCTTTTATGAAAAAGTATCTGTCACGCAGCGGCCGGTACAAATCTATCTGGTGTTGTTGAAGACCTGCATGAGGAATTCCGGTGTGACGGTCTTTGGGGCCGTCATCCTGCTGTTCCTTTGCTTGATCCTTTCTGTCTCCCTGAATATCCAGGACCGAAAAGAGGTGGAGAGCGACCGTTTCAGCATCTATGTGACGATGCCGACCGGCAGCACGCTGGAGAATGCCGACCAGGTCGTTCGTGTCATCGAGGAACGCCTTGCCGGGTTTCCGGAGAAACAAGATCTGATCAGCCGTATCCGGGAAACGGACGCCGAGCTGACACTTGTTCTCAAAGAAGATTACCGCCAGATCGGGAAGCGCAGCATCACTGACATTAAATCCGATGTGCAAACTCGCCTCCGTACCATCAACGGCGCCGAAATATCACTTTCTGAAGCCGGAAGCGGTGGAGGCAGAGGGGGAGGCGGCTCCGGGGATATGATGGGTGGCATGGGGAGCTTCATGCGTCTTTTGGGTATCGGTGAGAACCGCGAACGCATTGTGATCAAAGGTTCTGATTTTGACCTTATGCAGCGGGTGGCGGAGGATTTTCGCTATTACCTCGACGAACAGGAGTTCATCCGCAATACCCGTGTCTCCTACAGTCGCCCGCAGCCGGAGATTCGTCTCGGTTTCGACCCGATCCTGCTGACCTCCTACGATATCTCTCGCCAGAACATAGCTTCCGGCCTCACATCTCTGAACCCGGAGATTTCGTCCGGGACTTCTTTCAAGGTGGGGGAGGATACCTACGATATCATCATCCGTAACCGGACGGTAGAGGAGGAAGAGGCTGGCAAGAATCGGGACAAGACGGTGGACGACCTGCGCGAAGTGCATATACCAAGCGCTTCCGGCAGCCTGCACAGGCTGGAAGATATCGCCTCCGTCAATTATGGCCGCGGGCGTGCCCGTGTCACCCGTGTGAACCAGGACAAGCAGATTGAGTTGTTCTATTCTTTCTCGCGCGACGTTGAAGAGTCGAGAGACCTCCTCGAAGGCTACCGGTCGGATATCGACCAGTTGGTGTCGGGCTATAACCTGCCTTCGGGCGTGGCGGTCGAAGTGTTTCACGAGGAAGATATGTTTGCCGACTTCAAGTTTCTGCTGTTGGCTGCCTTTATCCTGATCTTTATGATCCTGGCTTCGGTGTTCGAGTCCTTTGTGACGCCGTTCGTCCTGCTGTTCTCCATCCCGCTGGCTGCGATCGGTTCGCTGCTGGCGTTGTTGCTGACGGGCAACAGCCTGCTGAACAATGCGAACGTGATGATCGGGTTTCTGATCCTGCTGGGAGTAGTGGTGAACAACGGTATTATCCTGATCGATTATGCCAACATTCTCCGCCGGCGAGGTTATCGCCGCAACAGGGCGTTGATGACGGCTGGGCTGTCACGTATTCGCCCGATCCTAATTACTTCCATCACGACGATCGTAGCCATGTTGCCGATGGCGATGGGTAACTCTGAGTATGCCGGAGCGATCGGTGCACCGTTTGCCATTACTGTGATCGGCGGTCTTTCCTTCTCTGCATTGTTGACGCTGATCCTGATCCCTACCGTTTGTATGGGATTGGAAAACACGCTACAATGGTACAAGGAGCTGTCCGCGAAAGTATGGGTTCTGCACGGTTTGCTCTTTATGGCAGGAGCCGGCTGTATCTGGTTTTATGGTGGTGGCCTCCTGTGGCAGTCCGTCTATGGGGTGTTGTTGTTGGCCGGTATTCCGGGAGTGACCTATTTTATGCAGACAAGTCTCCGCCGTGCCCGTTCGAAGGTGATCGATCCGAAGACGGACATCCATATATCCGTCCGCAACCTGGTGAAGATATACGACTGGCCGGGACGTGTCAGCCGCCAGTGGAAGAGTGGCCTGCTGATCCGTCGACGGTTAGGTTTGGAGAAAAACTACCTTATACCTGCCGGATTGCCGGATGACTGTCCCGTTCCCGTGCCTGACATGGGATCGCAAAAGATCAGTCCTGATACCTCCTCTGATTATGCGGATACCACTGGTGCTTCTGCGATCCCGCTTCAGACGCGAGAAAGAGGATTCTTTATGGAACTGGGCTGGCAGTTCGTCCTGTTAGGTTTCGGCGTCTGGTTCACCTGGTTCTTTGTCGGGAACAGGTTGTGGATATTTCTTCTCTCTTTCGCAGTCTACGCCGCAACGCTTTACCTGTGGCGCAAGGTACGTGAATATCTCTATGGACGGTTTGCAGGAAGCCGGACGGTGAAATACGTTAACCGGATCATCTTTTGGGGCCTTCCTCCACTGATCCTTTTTGGTCTGTTCCACAAATTGGATAATCCGAACTTGGTGGGGACGATCGGGGTGTTGTGGGCGTTCTGCATAGCAATCTATGTGACTTCTGGCTATCTGTACGAGAAGGAAATCAATATCGAGCGTGTAAAAGGACGTTTCGCCGGGCTGCGTCGTTCGTGGTTCCGTATGGTGAAAAGTATTCCGCTGATCGGGAAACGTCGGCAGCCGTTCAAGGCACTCCGAGGCGTATCGTTCGAGATCCGTACAGGTATGTTCGGCCTCTTGGGACCGAACGGAGCAGGTAAGTCCACCCTGATGCGTATCATCTGCGGCATTTTGGAACAGAGCTACGGCAGTATCTGGATCAACGGACTGGATACGCGTGTCTACCGGGAGGAACTGCAGAGCCTGATCGGTTTCCTGCCACAGGAGTTCGGGACATACGAGAATATGTCATCTTGGGAATTTCTCGATTATCAGGCGATCTTGAAGGGCCTCGTCAATCCCGAGCTGCGCCGTGAGCGGTTGGAGTATGTCCTCCGCGCCGTCCATATGTTCGACCGTAAAGATGAGAAAATCGGTTCTTTCTCCGGCGGTATGAAACAACGTATCGGTATCGCTCTGATTCTGTTGCACCTGCCACGTATTTTAGTGGTAGACGAACCTACTGCCGGACTCGACCCGCGCGAACGCATCCGTTTCCGAAACCTGTTGGTGGAGTTGAGCAAGGATCGTATCGTGATCTTCTCTACTCATATCATCGAAGACATATCCAGTTCATGTAGCCAGGTGGTCGTGATCAACAAAGGCAGCCTAAAGTATTTTGGCGATCCGGTTGATATGGTCGGCATGGCGGCCGGAAAGGTCTGGCAGTTCGATATAGGTAAGACAGAATTTGAACAGGCATTGGATAAGTCCCGGATCGTCAACCATATCCAAAAAGACGACCGTATCCGGGTCCGTTACCTCTCGACCACCTCTCCGTATGATGGAGCGGTACAAGTGGAACCGAACTTGGAAGATGCTTATCTTTGCTTGTTGAAAGAACTTTAAAAATTTATGATTTATGCGTCGATGGTAAATCATAAATCTCAAACCATAAATAATTATGACACTGAAACAATTCATATATCTCTTGCCTCGCTTGGTAAAATATAACCTGAAGATTATCTTTGCCGGGAAATTCATATGGTTTCTCCTGGCGGCATTTCTGTTCTTTGCCTATTTCATGTTCCAGATTGCTTGGAGCCGATCGGAGGTCAATGAAGGGGTGGTCTACAACCTCCTGATGTTCCCCTGTGTCCTGTTGGTGTTCTATCCTGCTGTTTTTGGTATCCAGAACGATGAGGATAGCCGGATACTGGAAATCCTTTTCGGCATCCCCGACTATAAATATAAGGTATGGGGTGTCCGTCTACTGATGATCTACGTGGCGATCTTCGTGATCCTGATCGTCTTTTCCTGGTTGGCTACGCTCTTGCTTTATCCTGTCAACCTTCTTGAGATGTCGGCTCAGCTGATGTTCCCGATCCTTTTTTTCGGGAACCTCGCCTTCATGTTTTCCACCATTACCCGCAGTGGTAACGGAACTGCCGTTTTGATGATTATCATCGGCATCGCCCTGTTGATCTTCAGCAATACGCCTCTTATTGAGCGTTCTTTTTGGAATATCCTCCTCAATCCTTTCTCCATCCCCCGCAATTCCCTGCCGGTCATCTGGGAAAGCATCATCATCAAAAGTCGCATCTTCCTCCTGGTCGCCAGTACCATCTGGATGCTGATCGGGCTTCTGAACTTGCAAAAGAGGGAGAAGTTTGTTTGATTGCGAGCCCGGTGGAAACCTTTGATAGTCTACGTCATATAACGAACGATTTAGGGTATGTGTTATAGAGGAGATCGCTCTCTTCCTT
>ERZ791906.1605-NODE-1605-length-15520-cov-2.496217_pt1 | contig 15520 bp, 19 predicted proteins | sample MGYA00510146_ERZ791906 | MGnify/ENA primary metagenome ERZ791906 (study PRJEB30046, sample SAMN00792096) | human gut metagenome | study: EMG produced TPA metagenomics assembly of the A metagenome-wide association study of gut microbiota in type 2...
AATATGGTACTGTGGAAGTTCCATTACGAACGGTGCCGGTTTTCCTGAGAATGGTTTTGTCTTCTTCAGGATGATCGCAGCCACAAGTACTGCAACGATTCCAATAAAATACATAAGCGGTGCGATAAATGAACTTTCCTGATATCCTGCTACTTCACCGGAAATAACACCACCCATCAGAGCGATAACCGGAAGCTTAGCTCCACACGGGATAAAAGTTGCTGTCATAATTGTAAGACGTCTGTCGTTGTCCTGTTCAATAGTCTTAGAAGCCATGATTCCAGGAATACCGCAGCCTGATGAAATCAGAAGCGGGATAAAGCTCTTTCCTGAAAGTCCGAAATGTCTGAACACACGGTCCATGACGAATGCGATACGAACCATGTATCCACAATCTTCAAGGATAGACAGGAAGAGGAACAGGATTGCCATCTGTGGCACGAAACCAAGTACTGCTCCAAGGCCACCGATGATACCATCAACAACAAGTCCCATAACCATGTCACCGGCGCCGATTGCCGAAAGTGCGCTTGTTGCTGCATTCTGAATTGCTACTACAAATACATCATTTGTCCAGTCTGTTACAAAGGTACCGACTGTTGTTACAGAAACATAATATACGACCCACATTACCAGCATAAAGATTGGGATTCCGAGGAATCGGTTCGTAACGATACGGTCAATCTTGTCAGAAGTTGTAAGCTTTTCTTTTCCCTTCTGAACAGTTGTTGAAACAATCTTCTGGATGAATTTGTAACGTTCGTCTGTTACAATGCTTTCCATATCATCGTCATGTTTCTTTTCAAGAGCTTTTCTCTGTGCTTCTACCGTCTGGGCTGCCGCACTGGAAAGCTTCATGCTCTCTACTACCTTGCTGTCGTTCTCAAGGAATTTAACAGCGTACCATCTCTTCTTCTCTTCTGAAACAGAATCCGGAAGAACACTCTTAACTTCTGCCACAGCACCTTCCAGTTCTGCCGAGAAGATATCTTTCGGAAGATCGATTTCTGACTTCTTAGCAACTTTTACTGCTTCATCAATCAGTTTGTCAAGTCCTTCACCTTTCAGCGCAGATGTCTCGATGATCGGACAGTCGAGTAACATTGAAAGTCTCTTCACATCGATCTTAATTCCTCTCTTCGCAAGAAGATCTGCCATATTCAGCGCAATAACAACCGGAACACCTGTCTCGATCAGCTGAGTTGTCAGATACAGGTTACGTTCAATATTGGTTGCATCCACCAGATCAATGATCACATCCGGATTTTCTTTCAGCACATAATCACGGCTGACAACCTCTTCCAGTGTATATGGAGACATTGAATAGATACCCGGAAGGTCAGTTACGATAACTTCTTCCTTTGTCTTTTTACTTTTTAATTTACCCTCTTTTTTCTCTACAGTAACACCTGGCCAGTTACCAACATACTGGTTGGCTCCTGTGAGTGCGTTAAACATGGTAGTTTTACCGCAGTTCGGGTTTCCGGCAAGTGCAATTTTAATTGCCATTCCTTTTTACCTCCTTGTTGTACTACTCTCATGCATAATTATGTATATGCTATTTTACCTGCACACACTGTGCATCATCTTTTCTTACTGTAAGTTCATATCCTCTTACAGTAATCTCAACAGGATCGCCGAGAGGCGCAACTTTTCTGATGTACAGCTCGCTTCCTTTTGTTATGCCCATGTCCATAATACGGCGTTTGTAAGCTCCGTCTCCTTCAATCTTGGTCACAACAACAGTGCTTCCAACCTTTGCATCACCTAAAGTCATTGTCGTATCTCCTTTCCTTTAAGCTTCGTAATACAGAATATATATGCAGCGGACCCATCGACCAGCCAGAGGCTAGATCATGATATGCCGCGCCATATCAGAATTAACCGCAACACGTGAATCCTTGATGTTCACGATCACATTACCACCGATTGCAGAAACAACTGTAATTTCTGCACCTGCTACAAATCCGAGATTCGCAAGGAATCGCCTTGTTTCTTCGTTTCCACCAATTCTCTTGATCTCATTTACTTCACCAATATTCGCCATCGTTAAAGGCATAATCCCTACCTCCTGTTCTTTTGCGTATTTGGAATTTTGAATGATAATTTTTTTCATTACCAACTTCGGTTCAATAGTTAGTATATGCTAACATTTGTGCGTTGTCAAGTGTTTTTTTAAGTTTTAAAAAACCTTTGTTTTTCCTTTCTCATTTTTACTGTTTAATGCTTACTTTTAATAGTTATAACTTCTACTTTTGCACAAAAAGCGCATTTACAGAACAATATTATTTGAAAAAAAATACAATCCATGGTATCCTATTAGATATAAGAATAAATAGTGAGGTGACCGGAATAAATGGCTAAAAATGAATCTTCCGAAAATTATCTTGAAGCAATATTGATGTTAAGTAAAAAATTACCTGTCGTACGTTCCGTAGATATTGCCAACGAACTTGGTTTCAAAAAATCAAGCGTCAGCATCGCCATGAAGAAGCTTCGTCAGGAGAATCATATTACCGTAACAGATGCAGGTTTTATCTATCTTACCGATTCAGGAAAAGAGATCGCGAACATGATCTATGAACGGCATGAATTTATTTCAAAATGGCTGATCGAACTCGGTGTCCCAGAAGAAATCGCTACAGATGATGCCTGCCAGATGGAGCACGTGATCAGCAGAGAAAGCTTTAACGCAATCAAAGAATATGTACGAACACATTAGTAAATGCGTCAGAAAAGGCCGAAAAGTTTATAACTTTTCAGCCTTTTTCTTTGCCCTTTTGCAGACTCTACAAATTTACCGCAACATATTTCATATGCTGTTTTCCGTAATGAAATTACTTTACTGATATTATTCATCAAGGATCTGTCCGTCAAGCGATAAGGTCACGACCTGCCACGGAATAAATTTACCGCTTTCCTGAAGCGCTTTCTTAGCCGCCAGCTCAAGTCCGCCACAACAAGGTACTTCCATCCGCACAATCGTCACACTCTTAATATTATTGTTCTTAATAATCTCCGTCAGCTTCTCCGAATAATCCACATTATCCAGCTTTGGACATCCGATCAAAGTCACATGCCCTTTAATAAAACGATTATGAAAATCTCCATAAGCATAGGCACTGCAGTCTGCGGCGATCAGAAGCTTCGCTCCATCAAAATACGGTGCATTTACCGGTGCAAGCTTAATCTGTACCGGCCACTGGGAAAGCATACTCTTATTCACACTTTTCGCCGTCTCCCTGCCTTCCTCTTCGCTCTCCGCATTCTGCGTACTCCCCCCTCTGTTCATCATACGCATACGGGATCCAGGACATCCCCCTGCAAATGGTTTTACCGGTGCTTTCGGTCCTTCTCCCGCATTCTGCTTTGCAGCCTCTTCCTGCTGCTTTTTAAGCATATTCTGCTTCACAGCCTCCGCATCATAAGCCGCCGCCTCACGCTCTACAAAATGAATGGCATCCACCGGACAATTCGGCAAACAGTCTCCCAGCCCGTCGCAATAATCATCTCTCATCAGCTTTGCTTTCCCATTTACCATAGAAATAGCCCCCTCATGGCAGGCCTTTGCACAAGCTCCACACCCGTTACACTTCTCCTCATCTATCTGAATAATTCTACGAATCATATTCCTTTATATCCTCCTATTCGAAAAATTTGTATTCCTTTAACTTTACCAACTTATTTTAGCTTACAACCGCATTCTATTCTGTTGTTATAACAACAGTCCACGTAAAAAAACCTTGCGGATTCTCTCCACAAGGTTTTCCCTCTTCTCTCAAACTCTATACGAAATCGTCTGATTTAATTATGCAAGTGCCTTTTTAGCAACTTCAGCTACAGCTGCGAATCCAGCTGCATCATTAACTGCCATTTCAGCGAGCATCTTTCTGTTCATATCTACACCGGCAACTTTAAGTCCGTGCATAAGCTTGCTGTAAGAAAGACCATTCATTCTTGCAGCTGCGTTGATACGAGCGATCCAAAGCTGACGCATCTGACGTTTTTTCTGCTTTCTTCCTGCGTATGCTGATGTAAGGGCTCTCATTACAGACTGTTTTGCAACTCTGTACTGTTTAGAGCGAGCTCCTCTGTATCCTTTAGCCAGTTTTAAAGTTCTATTGTGTTTCTTCTTAGCGTTCATTCCGCCTTTAATTCTTGCCATTACTTAATCCTCCTTCTATCTTTCCTGCCAAATCTTAGAGATATGGTAAAACTTTCTTCATGTTCTTTACATTTGTAGAATCTGTGATAGTTGACTGTCTAAGATTTCTTTTTCTCTTAGTAGACTTCTTTGTTAAGATATGGCTCTTGTAAGCTTTGTTTCTTTTAAGTTTACCTGTAGCTGTTGTTTTGAAGCGCTTTGCAGCAGCTCTATTTGTTTTAATTTTTGGCATGATGTTTTCCTCCTTAATATAGATAATTTATTTTTAACGTTTTTCAGTTAAAACCATGCTCAGGCTTCTGCCTTCAAGTTTTGCCGGCTTTTCAATGACAGCAACATCTTTCATCTTCTCAGCGAAATCGTCAAGAATACGTTTACTCTGCTGCATATGAGCCATCTCTCTACCGCGGAAACGAAGTGTAACCTTTACTTTATTTCCTTTTGAGATAAATTTTCTAGCATTATTCATCTTCGTGTTCAGGTCGTTGGTGTCAATATTTGGTGAAAGACGCACTTCCTTAACCTCGACAGTTCTCTGTTTTTTCTTTGCTTCTTTTTCTTTTCTTGCCTGTTCGTATCTGTACTTACCATAATCGATAATCTTACAAACCGGCGGTTTCGCTGTCGGAGCGATTTTAACCAGATCCAGTTCCGCTTCCTGTGCCAGCTTCATAGCCTCTCTTGCTGACATTATTCCTAACTGTTCCCCACTCTCGCTAACCACGCGTACCTCTCTGTCGCGGATTTGTTCGTTAATCATTAAATCGCTAATTGTTGTGCACCTCCAATAAATAAAAAATAGTGAATAGCTGCAGACTATCCACTATCTATTGCATACAATACTTATATCCGGTATTATAAATTCAATATCAAACCGTTAGTCGCCCGATTGCGCTAAGGTGAGAGTGGATACTCTTCTTTGTTGTTCGCTTTACGCAATTTATAATTTACCACAGATTTTATATGGTGTCAACACTTTTTTTATTTTTTTATGAACCAGCCAATCTTCACTTAGAAAGTGTTTGCCCGAATATTCTGCTCAAATAATTCTATCATGCTTTATTTTTCAGACTTAAACCTACTCAATCCCTGTCACCTTGTAATCTTTGTCTTCAACAGCTTTTTTCAGTACCTCATCGGCTACTTCTGCCGCAAGTGTTACTACCGCTGTTCCATTTTCATGGCTTACTTCTGCCGCCTCTACTCCTTCAATTGCTTCCAGAGTTTTCTTTACGGTTGCCTCACAGTGTCCACACATCATACCTTCGATTTTCATTGTTTTTGTCATTGTCTTTTCCTCCTCTATTTCTTTGGCTTTTGACTTTATCTTCTTATCTTTGCTGGCATCATACATTTTAAACCAGTTCAGACGAAGTGCATTGGTTACGACACAGAAGCTTGAAAGACTCATAGCTGCTGCGCCAAACATCGGATTTAATTTCCATCCGAAGATTGGATACCAGATACCTGCTGCAAGCGGAATCCCGATCACATTGTAGAAGAATGCCCAGAACAGGTTCTCATGGATATTTCTTAAAGTTGCTTTACTCATACGGATGGCTGCCGGTACATCACTTAAACGGCTTTTCATCAGAACAACGTCTGCTGCATCGATCGCGATATCGGTTCCTGCACCAATCGCAATTCCCATATCGGCTCTGGTAAGTGCCGGCGCGTCATTGATTCCGTCACCAACCATGGCAACTTTTCCTTTTTTCTTTAATTTCCGGATAACTGCTTCTTTTCCGTCCGGAAGAACGTCTGCGATGACTTCATCTACACCCGCCTGACGTCCGATCGCTTTTGCGGTTCTCTCATTGTCACCGGTCAGCATTACCACATGGATTCCCATATTCTGCAGTTCTTTGACTGCCTTTGGACTGTCCTCTTTGATGACGTCTGCTACCGCAATGATTCCGATCAGCTGATCTTCTTTCGCAAAGAACAAAGGCGTCTTTCCTTCTGCCGCCAGATCTTCTGCCTTTTTCAGCGTTCCTGCATCCACAGAAGTCTTTGTCTGGATAAATTTCTTATTTCCACCATAAATCGTCTTTCCTGCAAGAACTGCAGAAAGTCCGTTTCCAGGTACTGCCTGAAAGTCTTCTACTTCCTCCGCATCCAGTCTGCGCTCTTGGGCTTCCTGTAAAATTGCATGTGCCAGTGGGTGCTCGCTCTTTCTTTCCAGTGCATAAGCAAATCCCAAAAGTTCTTCCTCTGAGATACCCTCTGCCGGTATCATATCCGTTACTTTCGGTTCCCCGCTTGTGATGGTCCCGGTCTTGTCCAAAGCTACGATCTGCATTTTACCGGTCTCTTCCAGAGATACCGCCGTCTTGAACATGATTCCGTTCTTTGCGCCCATTCCGTTACCAACCATAATGGCAACCGGTGTGGCAAGTCCCAGTGCACAAGGGCAGCTGATAACGAGTACGGAAATACCTCTTGCCAGTGCGAATCCAACACTCTGACCTGCGATCAACCATACGATAATTGTAATCACTGCAATCGTAATAACCGCCGGCACAAATATCCCGGATACACGGTCTGCAATCTTTGCGATCGGTGCTTTGGTTGCCGCCGCATCACTGACCATCTGAATGATCTGTGAAAGTGTGGTATCTTCCCCAACTCTGGTTGCCTCGCATTTGAGGAAACCGGACTGGTTCATGGTTGCAGCAGATACCTTATCACTTTCTGCTTTATCAACCGGAATACTCTCTCCGGTAAGTGCTGCTTCATTGACTGCACTGGTTCCTTCCAGCACGATACCGTCTACCGGTATATTTTCACCCGGTCTTACTACAAAGATATCGCCTTTTTTCACCTGATCGATGGAAACCTCTGTCTCCACACCATTTTTCAGGACAACAGCTGTCTTCGGAGCCAGCTTCATCAGACTCTTTAATGCATCTGTTGTCTTTCCTTTGGAATGCGCTTCCAGCATCTTTCCGACTGTGATAAGCGTCAAGATCATGGCTGCTGATTCAAAATAGAACTCATGCATATAAGACATGACGCCTTCCATATCCATCTTCATCTGTGCATCGGTCATTGCAAACAATGCATAGGTGCTGTATACAAAGGATGCCCCTGATCCCAATGCAACCAGAGTATCCATGTTCGGTGCACCATGAAGGAGTCCCTTAAATCCATTGATGAAGAACTTCTGGTTGATCACCATGATAATTCCGGTAAATAACAGCTGGATCAGTCCCATTGCTACATGATTGCCAGCCAGAAATCCCGGCAGTGGCCAGTTCCACATCATATGACCCATGGAAATGTACATCAGTGGAATCAGAAAACACAGTGATGCGATCAGACGACGCTTCATAATCGGTGTCTCCCTGTCTTTCAGGGCATCCTCGTCCATTGCTGTGCCCTTTTTGGCTCCTGCATCTGCTCCTTTTACCGAAGCACCGTATCCTGCTGCCTCAACAGCCGCAATGATCTCCGACTGGGATGCGGTTCCTTCTACTCCCATGGAATTCGTCAGAAGACTGACCGAACAGCTGGTAACTCCCGATATCTTCGATACTGCCTTTTCCACTCTGCTGCTGCATGCCGCACAGCTCATTCCTGTTACTGTATATTGTTCCACAAAAATCCACCTCACTTTTTGGCTTTATCTGCCATTTTTATATTGTAAAAATTTTCCTGCGCTTTTCACCTGAAAATCTATAACAATCCTGTTATTTCATCAGTTTCTGAAGCGTTACAACCAGCTCATCGATCGTCTCATCTTTTCCCTCGCGGATATCCTCTGCCACACAGGTACGGATATGATTCGCCAGAAGGACTTTATTAAAACTGTTGAGTGCCGCATTGATCGCCGATACCTGAATCAGAATATCCGGACAGTACGCATCTTCTTCTACCATGCGCTTCACACCTCTGACCTGCCCTTCAATCCGGTTCAGGCGGTTGATCATGTCCTTGTATTCCTTTTCAGAACGCTCCTTCTTCTTGTGACAGTGACAACATTCTTTCTTTTCTTCCATGCGTCTCACCTCTTATCTTTCCTCTTTACGAGGGTCATTATATACCCCATCAGGGTATATTGCAAGAAGAATTTTTCTCATTTTAAAATTTTATATATACAACAATGAATGCATCCTGGCACGTAGTATCTTTTACTTAACAGAAATTTTCTCAAGATTTCCTATGAAAGCCAAAAGAGAACCTGCAAGCTTTTCATCCACAGGTTCTCTCGTATTGTTTCTATTTTAATATTTTTGAAGTGTATAATAGGTGCTTCTCGCTTTTCCATTCCGTTTCAGGAAATTCTTTTCCACAAGTCCTCTTATCACTCTTGCTGCAGTTGATGCACTTACTTTAAGCAGACTCACAAAATCCTCACAATTTTCGGCATACTCCAGAACTTTTTCTTCCTCATCGCTTAATTTCTGTGTATCCTCCTCATCCGTTTCTGGATTCTTTTCATCCTTCACTTCCGACTCCGGCGTATCTGTTTTTTCACATAGCACATTGATATTCGGTAATACAATTTTAAAAGTATTTCTCGTCGTCTCAATAACAGGTTTTTCTGCCATATCAGCGTAAGCCCCTATAATCTTACTGATTCCAGTACCATATGCTTCGATTAAATGCAACCGGTAAAAGACATTTGCAAGATCCGGATTTCTGCATATAGAAATACCTGCCATCACATCCTCCAGCTCAATTCCAGGCATCAATCCTCCGATTGATATAAATTCCATCCGGTCTTCATAAATACTGATCAATGCACTTGCACTAAACGCATAATCCCTGTGAACCAGCAAATTTAACAATGCTTCTCTGACAGCGATTTCAGGATAATCCCTGACATCTATCCGCAGCAACTTTTCAATTGTTGCATGTGTCTGATTATGAAAATCAATATAATCGTAGACATCATTCATCTGTTTCATCAATGCCCCTGAAAATTCTCTACGGTCTTTAAATACCGTCTGATCCTTTCCCTGAAAAACAGCTACTTTAATCGTGTGTACACACTGATCCGATAAAAGCATTGCAAGATTACTGTAAAGTCCATCCTTATCAATCAGTTTCAATGTCCGCATCTGCTGTATCCCAAACTCAACCTTACGAAGCTGAAATTCTTTCTCTGCCACTTCAAAAGTCAGTTCCTGATTCAGACTACGCATAGATTCAAAACGATCTCCATCTGTCTCTTTAATCATCTGGCGGATTGCCGCATCTGTAGCAGGAACAGCTGAATATCCCTGTCTGACATAGACTCCTTCTGGTCGCATTCCTTTTTTTGCAATATAATAAGGGCGATCCGTTCCACGTTGAATATCTACAACAACAATCTTTTTTCCATCTTCTTCTAATGTCTCATAATGTAAAAACATTGTGATATCCGGTTTGATCGCATCTCTGACCATATTACTGATCTGCAATGCAGTGCCATCTGGATTATCAAGACCAACTACCGTACCATCATCCTGTACACCAATATATAACTTGCCACCATTACAATTTGCAAAGGCAATAATTTCTTTTTTTATGTCATCAACTACTACTTCTTTAAGCTCTACTGTTTCACTTTCCCGAAAAATCATTTTATGCCCTCCTCAAATCATATAATATATTTATATTATATACAATCGTGTCAATTGTGTCAATCGTGTCATTTTTTAATGCAAGCAATCATATTTTGACACGATTCCGCCACATTATACATAAAACTCTTTTCTCCTAAGCCGAGTATAAGGTCTTTTCTCCCGCACTTTCCCGGATTTCTCCAAGTTAATATCCACATACACAATCTGCTCTGTGTCATCTGCCCGGGCAAGAATCTCTCCATTTGCATCGACAGCCATAGACTCCGCAGCAAAATCCATCTCCCCTTCCACCCCAACACGGTTACACATTGCGATCGCCACACTGTTCTGAAATGCCTGTACACGTACCTCCCATTCAAACATTTCCGAAGGCTCTGCTTTGGTATTCACCGTCGGGATCAAGATCAAATCTGCCTCCTGCAGGCTTTCCGTCCGGATGCTTTCCGGGTAATGTCTGTCAAAACATACCACAATCCCGATCTTTCCGAATTCCGTGTTAAAGACATGAAATCCATCATCTGACGGGGTATAATAATCCTGCTCATAAAACTGCTCTACCTGCGCAACATGCACCATTTTCTGTATTCCTATGACTTCTCCACTGCGGTCGATCAGAATACTCGCATCGTATGTACCATTTGCTTCCCGCAGATATAAGTTTGGCACTGCCATAATCTGATGCTTTTTGCAGGCATCACAGAATTTTTTTACAATCTCATCTTCTATAGATACGGAATAACTGCTTACATCCCTTCCCAGATATTGCGGAAAAAATTCCGTAAGCTGCACTTCCGGGAACAGCACAAGCTCTGCTCCCTTTTCTGCTGCTTCTGCAATCGCATGCAGACTTTTTTCCATATTCTTTTCTACACTTCCCGAATTTGACATTTGTATCATCGCAAGCCTCATGTTAAATATCCTCCTTACCTCCTTTTACTCCAAAATCAGATATTTCTTCTTATCTGCTGAAGTAAGATTTTTTCCGTTAAGCAAAAAACGAACAGCGAGTTACCTCTTCACGATTTTTGTCGTTACAAGCGGCAACTCCCTGTCTTTTATCTTCTTACTGTTTATTTAAAAGAAACATTCTCAATAATCACCTGATCAAACATCCTATGAAGTACTCTGCCCTGTTCATTACACTTCACCTTTAAATAAAAGCGTAAACTTATTATACCCCCGGTAATTTTCGTCAATTTCTTATTATTTACAAGGCAAAAAGATTTACCACGGAATATTCTTCCATTGTAAAAGAATCCCGATTTCCTATATCGTAAGACGGGATCGCACATCTGCATGCAGCTACATTATCAAACGTGCCCTCTTCTTGCCGCTTCTTCAATCAGCTTCGGCTGAATTAAAGGATATGTCCAGTCTTTTATCAGTTCATCGCATATGACAATTTTCTCAATTTCACTATGTATCTCTTCAAATGAAAAAATATCTGCCACATAAAGCATTCCAAAGGTCTCTTTTTCTTCATCTTTGTTGACTCTCGTTTTCCCTTTTACGGAATATACGCAAACTGGCTCGATCTTAAAGTCCACCGCTCCTGTTTCTTCTTTTAATTCTCGATTTGCCGCTTCTTCAATGGTCTCTCCTGCTTCTCTGTGTCCTCCAGGCACTTCGTAGGTATCCCTTTCTTTGTGTTTGCAAAATACCCATTTTTCGCCAGTTCTGGCAATGATTACAGCAAAATCTAATTGCGAATCTTCTATTTTGTCATAAAATCTGACCTCTAGCATATTTCTTCCTCACAATTCCATTCAAGCACAAATTCTTCTATGTATGTCGTCATGAATTTTTCTCTTCTTTCTGCAATTTTTCTGGCACTATCCGTATTCATTAAATCTTTCAGTAAAAATAATTTTTCATAAAAATGATTGATCGAAGTCGTAGTTCCATTTTGATATTGTACTTTATTCATCCCAATCCTTGGAAGAATATCAGGATTATACATTTCCCGGTTATGATTTCCTCCATACGCAAATGCTCTCGCAATACCGATTGCTCCAAGCGCATCAAGTCGATCTGCATCCTGAACTCATTTCCATGCATCTATCTCTTCCCGCGATTTGAATATAATAATATTTTTATTCTTATATTTTCTTAACATCTCATTGATTTCCGGTATTTCATCCCTTGAAAAATTGATAATAAAATCTCTGAATTCTGCTGACAGTTCTTCTTCCTGCCATGGCATATCTTCTCTTTCACTTCCAATACGCCCTTCCGCGCCCGCAAGACACACATTTGTTGGCAGATCTAAAAAGAATACCGTATCACATTCTTCAAAACGCATTTCAAGTGTTCTTCCATAATTACCATCGATAATCCATTCTTCCTGCTTTATAATCTCAGATAATTTTGCATCGAATTCCTGCTTTGTTATCGTTGTCCTGTCCGGCTTATGCCAGATCATATCAAGATAATACAATGGAAGTCCTGTTTTGTCTCTGAGTTTTCTTGCAAATGTACTTTTCCCCGCACCGGGACACCCAAGTATCAGAACTTTTTTCATATTTATCTCCTAATCCTTTTCCTAATTAAATGTTAGACTCGTTGATTCATTTTTTATTTTTGAAGTTTATAGTCATCATACACCGTTAAAGAATCCAACCTCAGTATATCCCCCCCAGCGGCATTCCCCCACATATCTACTCTGGACATATGAACCATTTCCTTCATTCCGTACATATATCCGCCACTATACCATAAAATAAGCGAGCAAAACGAAATATTATAGCAATCTGATGCATGAATAATTTTAGAATCCTGTAATAAAACTGCACTTTTTTTAGAGTTGTTCAATCTTACATTCATGTTCCTTTGTCTTGCTGTTATAACTGATTCCAACAGCAAGAATGTGTCCTGTATATTCCTTTCTTTCTGCTGTTTTTCCCTGAAACCGCAAAGCGTACTCTTTTTCTTTTATCTGCGCAATTGCCTCTTCCGGCTTATGATCTACTTTCAGTTCCAGTATCATACAATCCTGATCATATCTGATTGGATAAAAAATATTTTGAATCTGATCCACATTATATCGGATATAAGTAAACACCGTTTTTCTTTTTTTAACATTACGCCGTCTTTTAATTAGTCTTAACTAATTTCATTATATATAACCTCTTTATCCTGGCTTTTCAGCTCAATTCTTCGACATAAAATGTCACCTTCGCATGGGGACCATTTGCGGAAGGACGCAACGATATATTCACCAATCCGGTTCTGACAAAGATTGATGAAAAATACGGAAAAACTGCTGCACAGACAGCCCTTCGTTTCCTCCTTCAAAATGATGTGGTTATCATTCCGAAATCTGTTCACAAAGATCGTATGCAGCAGAACTTTGACCTCTTCGATTTCACACTGACCGCAGAAGAAATGGCAGAAATTGAAGTTCTGGATGGTGGCGAAAACTTCTATTAATAATTACAGTTTTCATATATCCTCCAACTATCGAATTATATACCCTTTTTATTTCACCAAATCTGTCCGATTTAATTAAAAATTTATAACACCATTATCAATGTACCTGCTCCTATCAAAATACAGCCAATGAGTGATTTTGTAGTAAACTGTTCATGTAAAAACACAAATGCCAATATAAGTGTGATTACCACACTCAGTTTATCTATTGGTACAACCTTTGATGCATCCCCCATTTGTAAAGCTTTATAATAGCACAGCCACGAAGCTCCTGTTGCTAATCCAGATAAGATTAAAAAAATCCAGCTTTTCTTACTGATTTCTGCCAGTCCATTCTGCGCATGAGTAAGAAAGACCATGCCCCATGCCATGATTACTACAACAATGGTTCGGATTGCAGTTGCCAGGTTGGAATTCACTCCTTCTATACCTATCTTGGCAAGAATTGAGGTTAACGCAGCAAATACCGCTGATAAAACAGCAAATATCATCCACATAATAACACCTTCTTTTCACACAAAATAAGAATTGATCATTTCACCAATCTGTTCTCTTCTCCCCAAATGCAAAGTTGATCCAGTACAGTCATCAATGACTTCCCTCTTTCTGAAAGGCTGTACTCCACCTTCGGCGGGATCTGCGGATATTCCGTCCTGATAATCAGGCGGTCTTTCTCCAGCTCTTTGAGATTGGTACTGAGCGTTTTGTCGGAAATAGTTTTCAGATACCGTTTTAATTCATTGAACCGTACCGTTTCAAACTCCATCAGACAGTATAGAATAACCATCTTATGTTTGCCGGAAATCAGGGACAATGTATAGGCAAATCCTGTATCTTCAAAATTTGCATTTTCGATATAGTTCTTTATCATAACACTTTCTCCTTAGATAGTACCTGTCTTTTTTGTTAGTACTTGAATTTAAAAATTGCTTGTATATAATTATAAGCAGGATAAATCATACTGTCAAATAAATTTCAAGGAGAATTTATTATGAGAGCGAAACTAGTTACTATTCACAGTTAATGTCATTTACTTAGGAAAATTTCTTATCAGAAAAGGAATTTTCCTTTTTTTACCTGTAACTCAAAAATCTCTTGACATTACATCAATTCACCTTCCAATAATCAGCATGAGTCAAACAATCGTCCAGTCCAAATTTGAATCCTTTTAAATTAATATTGCTTTCATTCGTATCGCCGTATATAATATTTATTATATGATACTTATTGACACGCCGAACACTGAAAACGAAATAAAATGATATGAACACACCATTTTATGGGAGTTTGAGGTGTTCGAGGATTGCAGGAATCGCTTCGCAATGGAGCAATCCGATTACACCAGTGAGCGGCAAAATTTACTTTTGACACTCACATCATTATTATACGAAAAAAGGAGTCTGCTCGACTATGGATTATATTTCTGTAAAAGAAACTTCGAAGAAATTCCATTTATCTGAACGCCGCATACAAAAACTCTGCGAAACCAACCGGATTGAGGGTTGCAAAATGGTCAGCGGCATCTGGTTGATCCCTGCCACGGCCATCAAACCTTCCGATGAGCGAATGACGAATTCCCCGAAAGATTCCGATTCTCTCTCTTTAAAAGAATTATGTGATATACTTTCCATTTCGACCGCAACCGGGCGCAACTGGATCAAGCTTGGCAAACTTATTCCTGAATATACGGATAAAAGAAAGCCTTATTTCACAAAACAATATACCGAAAAGTTGAAAGCCGAACTGCAATCAGGCAAAAATCAATCACTGAAAAGCAGACGTAACAAGAAATTTGTCTGTGGAAATTCTCTTTACAGCGCCTATGTTTCTGAAAATTGTCAGAATATCGAACCACTGCAGCAGATTCTCCGAATTGTAACCGATGAATCCATTGCTCTTTCATCGGATGTGATTCAATATTTCATTGCTGACTGTGCCCTGCATTTGCTCGCCCAAAAATATGATCTTTCTTTCAAGCATGAAAAAGCGTTGCTGAGCAGATTTTTAAAAAAAGAAATCACCCTGTCTCTATACGACGAACTGATCTATGCTTTGATTGCAGATTCCGAGCAGGCTCTGCTTTTCTGTGAAAAATATTCTCCGCTTTTTGATTTTGATTATGTATACGAACCTGCTGAAGATATTCTTGGTCTCATTTACATTTCCTGTAAAAATATCGGCAGCCGCAAGGCAACCGGCTCCTACTATACGCCTACCAAAATCGTCAAAAAGCTGATTGAGAAGCTGGATATTGCATCAGATGCCAGAATTCTGGATCCCTGCTGTGGAACTGGAAATTTTTTATTGCAGCTTCCAGCACATGTTCGTTTTGACCAGATTTATGGCAATGACA
>ERZ791906.1624-NODE-1624-length-15431-cov-4.958247_pt1 | contig 15431 bp, 10 predicted proteins | sample MGYA00510146_ERZ791906 | MGnify/ENA primary metagenome ERZ791906 (study PRJEB30046, sample SAMN00792096) | human gut metagenome | study: EMG produced TPA metagenomics assembly of the A metagenome-wide association study of gut microbiota in type 2...
TATTAAGAAAAGAGAGTTGATATGAAGTTAAAAAAATTCGAACAACAGCCAAAACACGTTGACAATATTCCAATTGAGGCTATTAATCTTGATTCTGAACAGGAACAGCCGCCAAAACCTGACAAAGCTGTTGGCAAGAATGTATTCCAGCCTAACAGCAAATACTTTACAATTGTTATATATGGTCTGCTTTTTGTGCTAGGTGCAATTCTTATATATAAGTTCATTGGTAACTGGCCTGCAACCGTCAAGTCATTTGGCAATATATTCAATATACTGTCACCATTTCTTATTGGTGCCATGATTGCGCTTGTTCTTTATCCGTTTATCAAGATCCTTTATAACAGGTTCTTCATGGGGGTATGCCATATCAAGTCCAAGAAAGCTGCCAAAATGCTTTCAATTCTTGTTGCTTACCTGATAGCAGTTGGCGCATTTGCAGTATTAATAGGCTTTGTTGTACCTCAGATATACAAAAGCATTACAGAGATTGCCAATCAGGCTCCTGTATGGTACGAGAATATCCGCAACTGGTTCACTGAGTTTGAAGATAAGCACGCCAATTCTTCTATTGATTACAATTTCATTAATCAGAAGATTGAAGATGCTCTTCCTAAACTTGTTGACTACATGACTGGTGCACTTACCAATATGGTTCCTTACATTCTTAATACATCCATGGCCATTCTTTCAGGTGTGTTAAACCTTATTATTGCAATTATCGTGTCCATCTACATGATTTCTGATAATAAGAATATCTTTTATCATTTTAAGAGATTTTTATATGCCGTGCTTCCTAAGAAAACAGCAGACAATACACGCATCATCTGTAAGAATTGTGCAAGCATTTTTATTAATTATATTATCGGCAAATCATTTGACTCAATTATTGTCATGATTATCTGCTTTATTATCATGCTGATTCTCAAGCTGCCATATGCTGTTCTTATAAGCGTGATTGTCGGCATAACGAACATGATTCCGTATTTCGGACCATACATCGGCGGCGTGATTGGCGGGGTGATTATTGTTATCGCAAGCCCTATCAAACTTATAATATTTGTAATCATGATTGTCTGCATCCAGCAGGTTGACGGTCTGCTTATCGGACCTCGTATAATCGGCAGTACTACAGGTCTTAAGCCTGTATGGGTTGTGTTCTCAATAACCGTAGGTGGGGCGCTGTTTGGCGTAATTGGAATGTTCCTTGGAGTTCCCGTATTTGCCGTATTAAGCTACCTGTTAAACATTACAGTGCAGCATTTTCTGGACAAAAGAAAAGTCACCGTGCAGCCTTATGACTCGCCCGATGACCTCTAGATTATTTTTTGGTATTAAGAATTCTCACGACATCGTCGAGGGAATTCTTAAATCTTACCACTCTGTAATTCGCACCTTTATGCACATACATCACTTCTGATACTTTCCTTGCAAATGCTTTATTCTTCACAACAATTCTCCAAAAGCCTTTATATAGTATATGCATTTATTATTAATGATTTCTTACTGCGATAAGTTTACAGATAGGATTGCCCATCTGTGAAAATCTTGTCTCATACTCTGTCATTACATTACCCTCGTTAAGTACAGAGTCATTATGTAAGTCAAATGTGACAACAGGAAGCTCCCAGTCTGCCTCTTTAATCTCTTCTAATGAAAAATCGAATAAATCTTTATTATCTGTTTTGAATTCCACCTGTCCGTCCGGCTTTAATATAATGTCATATCTTGCCATGAACTGTCTTGAGGTAAGTCTTCTCTTCGCATGTCTGTCTTTGGGCCATGGATCTGAAAAATTAAGGTATATTCTGTCTACCTCTCCATCTCCGAACACCTCACATATAGCCTCTGCATCCATTCTGATGAATCTTAAATTAGGAAGCTGAAGTTCGTCCTGTTTCTCAACAGCTCTTAAAAGCACGCTTGAATACTTCTCTATACCCACATAATTAATATCAGGATTATTTGCTGCCAGTGTTGTTATAAATGTGCCTTTACCCATACCAATCTCAATACGGATTGGATTATCGTTACCGAAAACCTGTGACCATGTGCCTTTCATCCCCTCTGGCTCTGTAAACACATATTCATTCTCTATCATTACTTCCCTTGCTCCGGGTACATTTCTAAGTCTCATACATTACTCCTATCTTATATATTAGCTCAGATTTCGGCTATGTCCGTGTGCGGTATACGCTTGAATATGACAAGCTGTGCAGGAGTTAATGCCACCATCTGCATAAGTTCAGTGCGTGAAAGCACGTCCAAACGAAGTGCGTTTGATTTCACGCACTGTAATAGACTTTGCAGATGGCGGCATTTACTCATGCTAAGCGAAGTCATCCTGAAAGCACATGCCGCACACAGACATAGCCGAAATCTGAGTTTCCTATATATTATTTACCATAAATATCACTTTTTGCCAAGCGGGGTTTACTTATGTACAATCCTGGGCTACAATGTATTTGTATATTTTATTAATCGGAGGAATTATCTCTATAATGAAAAAGCAATTTTTAAAAGGATTACTTATAAAGATAACCAGCGCTGTATCTGCCACTGTTTTGGTATTCTCAGCTTTTGCAGCGGATACCCAGGCTGCAGCATACAACAAAGTCTACAGCGAGACAGACACAACCAGCACAGAGGCTGTATGGCCGGATGCACCTGATGTTAACTCAAGCAGCTGCATTCTTATTGATGCTGATACAGGTTCCATTCTTTTCGAGAGGAACTCTCATGAAAAATGTTATCCAGCCAGCACAACCAAGATTTTAACAGGGCTCCTTACTATTGAGAACTGTAATATGGACGATGTTGTAACATTTTCACAGTCAGCTGCTAACTCAATTAATGTATATGAGGATGCCAACTTAAGTTCAAAAGCAGGCGAGCAATTTACTGTCAACCAGCTTCTTCACGGACTTCTGCTGTATTCTGCCAACGAGATGGCTTATGCCCTCGGTGAACATGTGGCTGGCTCAATAGATGCATTTGTCGATATGATGAATGCCAAGGCAAAAGAACTTGGTGCTTTGAATACACATTTTGCCAATGCAAGCGGATTATATAATACCAACCACTACACAACGGCATATGATATGGCAATGATTGCAAGAGGGTGCTATAACAATGCTTCTTTTGTCAGCATTGATTCAACTGCCGATGCATATGTAATTCCTGCAACTAACATGTCTGCACAGCGTACAATAAGACACCGACACAAGATGTTAAAGGGTCGTGCCTACTATTATGAATACTGCAAGGGTGGCAAAACAGGATATACTGATGAATCACAGAATACACTTGTTACATTTGCAGAAAAAGACGGTATGCGTCTTATATGCGTTGTATTTAAGGAAGCCACAGATGAGATAAGATATGTTGATACAAGAACCCTTTTTGACTGGGGATTTTCCAATTTCCAGAAATCAACAACAACCGGAAGCCAGCTCGGAGCAATGTTCTCTAATGACAACTATTACAACTCGGCTGTTTTCTCAACTCTTTCACTAAACTTTGGACTAAATGCTTCATTTATCACAATACCTAATAAAAGTTCATTGTCAAATGTATCAATGACGGTTGATGATAATTATGACATGACCAATGAGAATGGTGTTATGACAACACATCTTAAGTTCTTATACAATGATAATACTGTCGGCACAACTACACTTAATATATCTGCTGCCGGAACAGATACCGGAAGCCTGCTGCCATACATTAATAATGATGTTTCATCATCTTATAAACCGAAAACATGTATCAGAATTAATATATGGATACTTGTTGGAATTGGTGCCGTTATTCTTTTTATCATCTACATTATTGAAGAACGGGCAAGAAGAAAAAGACAGAGAAGACACTATAACAGAAGAAGACGCAGATTATAATAAACAGAGGATTCGGAGCTAAACCCTGAATCCTCTGTTTTCTATATTATCAGTCTGTGTTTCATTACTAATTCCACCTTTTGAATATGTAAGGCCTGAATATACAGCCTGTGTATTCTTCATAAGCGGCTCAGAATCATCCTGTTTACTAACCTCATAAAAGGATGCCCTGAGTTTCTTTAAAAGCCCTGTAATTCTGTTAATCTCATTATTATCAAGACTTACAGATGCTGAAATAAGTGACCTCTTCATATGATTATATATTACAAAAAGATTAGCTGATATCTCATACTGCATATCAAGTCCGCATATAAGCTGGTCTATAACCTTCTGTGCCATATATATATTATTATGTGCCTGCTCAGCACTATCACTCTCACATGCATCATTAAGATATTCTATAGCCATATCATACAGAATCACAACAAGCTGTGATGCTGTAGCCTGTGTAATTCTATACTGAAATGTCTTAATTGTTTCTTTAGTCATAGCATCCCTTTCCTATATAACCATTGAATCTTAAACTACTGTAATAACTGTAATACCTGTGAAGGTCTTTCATTAGCCTGTGCAAGTATTGACGTAGCTGCCTGTGTAAGAACTGTTTCAGAAGTATAAGTAGTCATCTCTTCTGACATATCAGTATCTATCATTGTTGATAATGACTTGGTAAGGTTCTCACTTGAAACCTCAAGGTTATTAGTTGTATGATCAAATCTGTTCTCGTATGCACCAATTCTTGAACGTATTTTATTAGTCTTATTAATAGCTTCATCTACAGTAGATATCGCCCTTGATGCTGTATACTGAGTCATGACATTCATATGCTCCGTGCCAAGTGAATACGTTGTTATTGCCGGAATATCAATAACAATAACCTGATCCTGATTAGCACCTACATGTATGCTCATAGTTCCAACGTCTGTGACTTCCTGACTTATAGTTCTCGCTGTACCTGCACCTGCAGCTGACTGTCCATCATTGTTACTATCGTCAAATACAGTACCTGCCGCATTACCCGGAACATCCATTGAAAACTCTTTGTTATTAACATCTGTTACTGTAATTACAGTACCCTTTGTTGAAAGAATTGCCGAATCAGCAAACCCAATTCGCTTCCCATCATCTCCTGTAGCAATCTCTGCCTTAACATCGCTTCCTTCTACATATATACCATCTTGTGTTGCTGCCTGTGGCATTCCCAAAATATCTGCAAGCTCTGCATTATCACATGTTATATTCATCTTCTGGTCACTTCCATACTGGTTAGTCATAATAACAAGTGTTGAACCAGCATAATCGGCTGTTGGCACATAACCTGCATAATCAGTACCATTAGCTGCTGTATCATTATTAAGGTCTTTAACTGTAAATGCAGAACCACCTGTGATGTTAACTCCGTCAATAATCTTTCCCATCACCTTATCAAGTGTATCACCTTCGGAAATGCTTATCTTGTAACCGTTAATGCTTATTGTTCCTTCCTGTTCTTTTGTTATAGAAGCTGTTGATGACATAGTAATACTTCCTGCTCCTACCGCTATAGCCTGTCTTGCATCCTCAGTAACAGTTATTCCATATACACCTGCTGTATAGCTGTCAGATACAGAAAGCTGATTAACTCCCTGAAGGTCTGAATATACTCTTCTTGAAAGATTACCGTTAATAAGAGACTGTGTATTGAATTCTGTCTGATCAGATATTCTGTCAATCTCATTATTAATCTGTTCTATCTCTTTCTGTATAGCTTCTCTTTCATCATCTGAATTAACATCATTAGCAGCCTGAACGCTAAGCTCCTTTAATCTTGTGAGCATACTCTGGATTTCGGTAATTGCGCCTTCTGCTGTATTCAAAACAGAAACTCCATCTGCTGTATTATTCTGGGCCTGACTAAGACCTCTTATCTGTGCTCTCATCTTTTCAGAAATAGCACATCCTGCAGCATCGTCCTTAGAGCCATTTATCTTGTATCCTGATGATAATCTTTCAATTGATGTTGACAGATTATTCTGTGATTTCTGTAATGCATTGTTGGCAACAATCGCTGCCACATTAGTTCCTATTCTCATATCTTAACCTTTCTGTCTGTCCAATTTACCTGTTCATGCTCTATATATCGGACTTTCTGTGCAAATCTTTAGCCTGCAAGCAGTTTTACAATCTGTGCTGCAATTTCATACAGCTTATCTGTTGCCACACTGTCAGCCGCTGCTTCATAAGTCACATATGGCACGTCTGACGATTTTGTAATGTTGACGGTCACATTTGTAAATCCAAATCCTTCTTTTAAATTTTCTTCCATATCCTCAAGAAGCTGGCTTCCTTCATCTGAAACTGCTGTGTCACTGACAATGTACATACCAAGACTTTCTCTGTCAGCCTTAGCCTCAACAGAAACTTTTCCTAATACGCTGCTTAGCATGTTTACAGATATACGACCTTTATTGTCGTCATCCTGAACCAATGTAAGTTTCAGCATACCTGTACTTCCTGAGTCTGTTATATACGGTATTCTGTAATCATGCCTTAATGCCAGATTCTTAATATATCCGATTGTTCTGTCCTTAAGTCTTAAATCCAGAAATCCCTCGTAATTGACATCTATCTGTGTATCAAGGTCTCCTGCTTTGGAAAGAACCTCCTGAAGTTCTTCCTCTGTCTCATCTTTCATTTCTTCATACATAAGTGACAGTTTTTCTTTATGTCCGATTTTTTCAATCGAATCCCTTGCATAATCACGTGTTGTCTTAACACCTCTGATATCCGGGAATTGTCCGGATTCTAAAAATGCTTTAACAGCCTGTATGTTACCACTGTTTATTTCTGTATCTGCATTTCTTATCTGCCTCAATATATCAGCTCCTGCCTGCACTGCTGCCTGCTGTTCCTTAAGATATTCCTCATAATATTGTTCCTCGGCTGCCGCATCATAGTTATCCTCTAACTGTTCAATAAACATTTCAACGGACTGTTCTCCGATTCCGGATGAGTTATCCACATTCTTTAATGTATTCGGGGTAACTAATCCACCATTTGCCATAAATAATGCACTGTAATAGTTAGCAATTCCGCTTACCTCTGCCATTCCTGTATTCTCATCAATAACAGCGTCCATGTCATAATGCTTTCTTGAATTATATGCAGTCATAAGATTATTCATAGTGACCTCAGCTCCCTGCTTAATCAGCGCACCTGCTGCCACTCCGGCATCTCTGGTGAATATATTCATCATCTGGTATATTCCTATAAACTGCTTTCTCTGCTCTTTAGTAATACCATTGGTACGGTCAAGCTTATAAAGAAACTTTGAAAACTTCTCCTCATTATCCTTATATGCTTTATCATTAGCCTCTGTAAGATATTCGTTGACTTCCTCAATTGAAGCATTCATTGGATTTACTCCGTCTTTTATCATATTAAGAACTGTCTCTGGTTTCATATTCTTAATAAGATTATTAATCATTGCATTAACAGATTTGACTATCTCTACATTTTCCTTTGTCATATCCATGTTATTAGCAGCCAGTACCTTTATTGCTTCCTTGTCCTCATCAGTTCCCTCAAGTCCAAGCTCCCTAATAATATCATCCGCACTTTCCTGTACTGCCTTCTTTAATGAATCACCTAAATCGCCTCTTATCTGAGTTCCGACTGCCTCATAAGTTTCATTCATCTTGTCAAACATACTGGCAAATACACGCGCAGGATTTCTTACTATCTCATTCAATGTCTTTCTTGCTTCAAGAACATCTGTATATGCAATCTGCGCTTCTTCATACATTTCATCCGCCTGTTCATATTCCATAAGCATTGAATTAAGCTCATCTATCGGAGTTGTAAGAATAGAAATGTTATTCTTAACGAGATATATAGACGCATTTGCACTCATAAGAACTCTTGCTGTTACAAGCGTGTCATACGCCTTATCTGCTGCCTGCTGTACATCAGATGCCTGATTTCTAACTTCACTATTTCCTGTGCTTACTGATGCTGCACTGTATTCAATTCTGAAGCTTCTTGCATCCATCTCCAGCTTAAGGCTTGCTATTGTAAATGTTTCCCCTTTTGATACCACATTTGCAACATCTGAATACTCTGCCCTGTTAATAGTATCAAGAGCTGTCCTTATATCATCAATTGGCGAACCTGTAACGAGCGTATTCTCTGCCTTGCCTCCAAGCTTCATGTTATCAAGTATCTTATTAAGCATTTCATCAGGGTCAGCCTGAATCTTTTCAATATCTATCGCATCAAGCTGTGCCTTATATTCAAGATTTTCTTTAGTAACAGGAATCTGTGCATTAATAAATGCTCTTGCATCCGCAAGTGTATTATCATTAACCTCAAGACCTGACGAAGCAATTATCTTCTCAATTCCCGGCCTTAAAGCTTCAAAATCAGCGTCAGATATTGCATCTGCGCACTTTCCTATTGTAACGCCATCCGCACTGATACTTGATGAAGCTGCCGCCTGTGCCTGATATATTCCCGCAATTGAAGGCTCTATTCCATTAGCGGCCATATAATTCTTCGTATTCTCTGATAATGGCTTTAATTCCCTGCTCTTTTCAAGCGCACCTTTAACCTCAGAAATACTTTCATTATTGACAGCTATATCTGCTCCATGCATACGGCTCTCGATACTTGCCGCCATTGCTGCACTTCCAGTTACACTCTCAATCTTATCCTTAGAAACCGCTGTTCCATAATTAACATAATCATCAGAGTGCATCGCAAGTTCTATCTTAATCTTCTCTACGATATTAACCATATCATCTGGTGTAGCATCTGTAAGATTAAAGCCATCCTCATCTAATTTTACCGCATCAGCACCTGATAACTTCATCATCAATGCCTTAAGGCTTATCTTTGCACTGGAAGCACTCGCCATAATCTGGCTCTTTACATCATCTGCCTCCTTAAGAAGTCCCTCATATGTATTGTCATTTGCAGCTGTCACACTGCCAGAGATTACCACTCCTGCAAATGAGCCTGCCACACCTTCACTTTTAACCGCCTTATTTTCTTTATAATTAATAGATGTTCCCTGTGCCGCAACATCTTTATTAAAATTCGCGCCTGAAACTGTATATGTCATATTCTGCTGCCTTTCTTATTTACTATCTGAAACAATCACTCATTGTTATATAATAAATATTTCGGCAGATATGGTGGGATAATTGAGAGATATATTATAGCAAATAAAAAGGAAGCTAATTCAGAATTAATAAAAATCCAAACCAGCTCCCTTTCTCTATTTTATTGTCCTATATCTTCGTAGCATGAACCTTAGAAACATCACCGTTAAACTCATACACAGCTATTCCATACTTATGTAAGTCAATAAGCAATGACTGCGGATATCCATCACAATCTCCCTTAACGGCTGTAAGAGTCTTCTTCTGGTCAGCTTCATTATCTCCAAGAACCAGCTTATACTTAGTCTTGAACGGAACTCCTATTCTGAAGCTGTCTCTTTCAACTGGTGTAAAATTAAGTACAAAGAGAAGATTCTTCTTTCCATCCGGACTGATTCTCATAAATGATAAAACGCTATTATCTTTATCATTGGCATTAATCCATCTGAATCCTTCACTGCTGTAATCAGTAGCATACAGACATGGATAATTCTTATTAAGCTTCAGACACTTCTTCGTAAAATCCTTAAGTTCTGTATGACTTTCATCCTCTAACAGATACCAGTCAAGAGCACGCTTCTCACTCCACTCATTCCACTGACCAAATTCCTGTCCCATGAATAAAAGCTTCTTGCCAGGATGTCCACACATATATGCATATGCCAGCTTAAGATTCTTGAACTTGTCCTCCCTGTCACCAGGCATTTTACCAAGCATAGAACACTTAAGATGTACAACCTCATCATGTGAAAGCACAAGAATGAAATTCTCGCTGTAAGCATACATCAATGAAAATGTCATCTTGCTATGATTAAACTTTCTGAAATATGGATCAAGCTTCATATATTCAAGGAAATCATGCATCCAGCCCATATTCCACTTAAATGTAAAGCCAAGACATTCCCCATTGTCAGGATCACCACTTACCATAGGCCATGCTGTTGACTCCTCAGCTATAGTTATTGCCTGTGGGAATCTCTTCTTTAACATGCTGTTAAAATGCTTTAAAAAGCTGATTGCTTCGAGATTACCGTTGTCACCATATTTGTTAGGAACCCAGTTTCCTTCTGTCCTTCCGTAATCCAGATACAGCATTGAAGCAACAGCATCAACTCTTAAACCATCAATATGGAACTTGTCCACCCAGAACATTCCATTAGCAATAAGGAAGTTAGCCACTTCATTCTTGGAATAATCAAATACCTTCGTTCCCCAGTCAGGATGCTCTCCCTTTCTAGGGTCTGCATACTCATATACACAGCTTCCATCGAAATTAGCAAGTCCATGTGCATCCTTTGGAAAATGTGCCGGTACCCAGTCAAGAATTACACCAATTCCTTTTTCATGCATATAATCTACAAAATACATGAAATCCTTAGGTGTTCCGTATCTTGCTGTAGGTGCATAATAACCTGTTACCTGATATCCCCATGATCCATCATATGGATACTCTGCAATTCCCATAAGTTCAATATGTGTATATCCCATATCTGAAACATATTTTGCAAGCTCAGGTGCCAATTCTCTATATGTATAGAATCCGTCCTCTGTTCCATCATCTTTCTTCTTCCATGAGCCAAGATGACATTCATATATAGAAAGAGGTGCTTTAAGATGATTCTCTGTCTTCTTCTTCTCAACCCATTCAGAATCTTTCCATTCATAACCTGAAAGATCAGCAACTATTGATGCTGTCTCTGGTCTTAACTGTGCCTGATTAGCATATGGATCTGCCTTGTAAAGAGCCTCTCCACTCTGGGAAATAATAAGGAACTTATACATATCCCCTGCTTTAGCTCCCGGTATGAACAAATCATATATTCCACCATCTGAAATCTTCTTCATATCATAACCATATGCATTCCAGTTATTAAACTCACCTATAACATAGACTTCTCTTGCAGCAGGTGCCCACACAGCAAAATACACACCTTCTTTTCCGTCTTTTACTCCAACATGCGCACCCATTTTGTTATATATCTCATAATGAGTTCCCTGTCCAAAAAGATATGCATCCAGTTCTGTGATTGCCAGCTGCTCGTATTTTTGCATATTCTTCATAAAATCCTCCATTATATTATTATTATCCTACACGACACTTATGGGTCCCCTCAGATATCCCACTAATTAATAGTATATTACCACATTAGCAAATTAATTACTACATTTCATTAGCAAAAAAAATGTTCATTTCACATATATTATGTTATACTGTAAATCGCATTGAAATAAATGCTTTATATAAGTTAGAAAGATGAAAAGGAGTATTAAATTCTTATGATATACTATATTGTTAACGAAAGTTTCACTAACATAATAGCATTTGTCAGCATCCTGTTTGCTTTCGCATTTACAATAGCTGCAATTGCTCTTGGCAAGAATCTTCTTCCAAGAGATGCCGGAAGAGCTTATGCCATTAACGGAAGTAAATCAGTTGGAAAGCCAAGAGGCGCCGGCATGATTTTCATTCTTACATTCACAGTCACATGTGCATTATTCGTAAACTTAAGTGCCGAGCTTATCATTTATCTTATACTTGTGCTTGCCGCCATGCTCAGCGGATACCTTGATGACAGTGCTTCATCACCATGGGGTAATTTAAAGAAAGGTCTTATTGACCTTGCAATATCGGTTATGGCGGCAGTTACTTACCTGCATTACAACCCTAACACATTTGACCTTGCATTCTTTGGAAAGACAGTAACTCTTAATCCAATCATCTATGCAATACTTATTATTATACTTATATGGGTAAGTATCAATGTTACTAACTGTTCAGATGGTGTTGACGGCTTATGCGGTACACTCTCTGTTGTAACACTTGCCTCAGTGTATGTACTTTTTAAGTCATTTAATATTGAATCAGCTTACAGACACACCGTTCTTATTATGATTGTGTGTATCCTCGGCTACCTGTGGTTCAATGCATCACCAAGCAAGCTTCTTATGGGTGACGCAGGTTCTAGAGCAATAGGAATATTTATAGCATTTACATTCCTCAAGCTCCATGCACCGCTGCTTTATATTCCAATGGCACTTGTAATTATTCTTGATGGCGGACTTGGTCTTATCAAGGTTTCATTCATGAGATTTCTTCACATCAACCTAATGAAGAACCTTCGTACACCAATCCACGACCATATGAGAAAGAATAAAGACTGGTCAGATACACAGGTTGTTTTCAGATTCACAATTATCCAGGTAATTCTTGGTCTTGCAGTAATATATGGATTAATGTTCTGATATTAAAATGTTAAAATGGCATGTCAGTTGAATTTCTGACATGCCATTATTTCTGTTCTGAGAGTTTCTCTGCCTGACGCCGCCTGCGTCTGTGTTCTCTCTCTTTTATCTGCTTTTCATATATCTTAAGTGCACCCTTTTCATCAGTGTGCTTCATAATTCTGACTGCATAATATCTGCCTTCTTCGGTCTGTTTAACTCTGAAACGCCCCTTTATAAGTCCATGTTCATCACATGTAAACAAGCCATAATAGCATTTCGAATTAGTGGCAAACCACTTAACTGTTCTTGTCATAGTCCTGCCACATAAAAAGCATTTGCAGGAACGTACAGTTCTGTCGCTTGCAGCCTTGTCCCTTGTCGCAAATCCCTTTGAAATATACTTCTCATAAGTTCCAAAGTTAAGATATACCTCGTCCTTTCTTGACTCTGGAATTGTAAATGTATCTATACTGCAGAACTTCTTAACTCTGTCAAAATCCAGCTTCTTCATTATCTTGGCTGTATATCTTGCATCACTCATTGCTGAATGATAATGCTCATCTCCCTTGATTCCCTGCTCATCAATTGCAGATTTAAGATTCATGCGTGTCTTGCCATCTGAAAAATTAATACTGTAAAGTTTCTGAAGATCAAGGTATAGAAGCGGCTTTGGGAAATTCTCCGGAACATCATAAAACTTCATATTTCGTCTTAATTCAGTAATATCCATGCTTCCCCATGTAACAAATGTATAATCTTCCCCGCACCATTCAAGAAATTCAGTTACACCCGATACGAAATCCGTTCCGTTAGCAAGGTCATTTTCTGTTATCCCTAATATCTTCTTGACTGTATTCTGCAGCTTTGTATACACCTGTGGCTTAATGGTACACTGCCACTCATCCACAATATCAAGCTTCTCATTAACCTTCGCCGCACCTATCTGTATAATCTCAAAAGGAAAATGATCCTCAGAAAATTGTTTTCCCTTGGCACTCTGATTCCACTCAAGATCCATAACAATATAATTCATAAACATTTTCCTCTGTTACTTATTCTAATCTCGTGATATCTACATATTAAAGCAAACATATTATAGCGTGTATATAGGCGTATGTCGATAATATTTTATAAGATATTAATTTTTGAGTTATTAATCACATTTTCATCTCTTTTTTTCGCTGATACATCTCCTCATCTGCACGCTCCCGGACTTTTTCCAGCTCCGTATCATCAACTTTAAAAACAGCATAACCACAGGCAATTCCCACTTCTGTTGGAATAATTCTCTTGTTGTTCAAAACATCTACATCATGATAAAGCTTTCTTATTACTCGCTCTATATCTACACTCTTTCCCTTTGGTATTATACAACAAAACTCATCTCCGCCAATTCTGTAACACTTACCATAACGTTCAAATGTATTTTCTATTATTCGTGCTGCATTAATAATATAAGCATCCCCAGCTCTATGTCCATAGTTATCATTACAATTTTTGAGATTATTTAAATCAAATGTTACAACCATACAACCATCAAAGCATTTTTCATTATTAATATAATAATCATATGCATTTCTATTATACATACCTGTCATGGAATCATTTAAAGCAAACTGCTCGAGTTCCTCTATCCTTCTCCCCTTTTTTAGTCTCGCAACAGCCTGTCTTGAAGCCTCTAATCCAAGTACAAGAATAAATAAAAGAAATGCTATTCTTCCAAATACTCCTGAATCATTACCATTTTTATAATATCCTGCCATATCTATGATTGTCGACAAAAACACTAAAATCAACGCTAATATACAGTATTTATACCTGGTGTCCAACTGTCTTCTAATAATCTTAATTGTAATTACAACAAATAAATATATAAGCATTAATATAATTACAATATGAGTCATCCACAATGTCTGTCTAAAATAATATATTCCTGTAGCATTAAGTATGTGTTCTAAAAGAATAATTATCACATTAAAATAACATATTAATTTCCAAAACAGATTATCATTTATTTCCAAAAAGCTCTTTACAAACATAATAAATGCCATTGGCATAATCATAAGTGTAACAAAAGCAATGTATGACCCGGCTTGTCTGTTTGCAAATATAAGTGCAGATACATCTGTTTCATTTGCTGACCATAATCCAAGAAGAATCGAAAATATTCCCAGATATAACAATGTTCCGTCTATCTGACTCCCCTTATGTACAATTGTCCAGTATATAGTAATATATAATCCTACCAATAAAATAACTACGCTTATAATAAATGCCGGCATAGCTTTTCGAAGCAATTTCATATATATATCATTGCCACCACCGATATAGAATTCCTGTTTCTGGCCTTCAACCTCCTTATAACAAGGTGAAATCTCTATTTGAAGGCTGTCCACATCAGATGGAAGCTTTACAAAATTCCATGTCCATCCCGGGGTATTTCCCCATATACTTCGTTTATTACTAAGTCTGTAAATTTGTTCTCCTTGTGCATATACATTTATTCTCTGGTGTGAAGAATAAAATACTATTGAACCTATATCCTGTCCATATGATTTTAAATTAAAATCATATTGTGTTTTTCCATCCTCTGTTATACTTACTGATTCTGGAATGCAAGTTGTCAAAGCTTTTTCAGAAACTGCATCACTAAATGTGAAAACACTACATAAAAACATCATAATAATCGCAGCTATTACTGTGCCAATTAATATCCCCTGTTCCCTTTTCATGTTATACCCCTTACTCTATATACTATCCTATTTCTTGCGAATCACCACTGCTTGTCACTTCTTAATATAAATGTTCCCACCCATGTCGATGGTTTTTGACCAAATTATATTTTACTTTTATCTTTTGATTTTAATAAGTGCCGTTGGTGATTTTGGCTTGCCATCCCTATATATCTCCCCTGATTTCATAAGAGGATTTATAACCTCATTTAAGAATTGGCTTCTGCTTCGGTAGTTAAGAGACAGCTGTAGTTCCTTAATTGGCTTTGGTCCTTCCATCTTAAGAATAGCCATAATTTTTTCTCCATCAGTAAGTCCTTCCAAATCAAGTTCTATAACTTCATCCCTATATAATCTGTCAAATAATTTCAAATTCAAAAATCCAGGATATATAGATACTACTGGCTGAATTTCTTCAGGACATGATTTGTAAGCTT
>ERZ791906.1638-NODE-1638-length-15304-cov-2.440816_pt1 | contig 15304 bp, 15 predicted proteins | sample MGYA00510146_ERZ791906 | MGnify/ENA primary metagenome ERZ791906 (study PRJEB30046, sample SAMN00792096) | human gut metagenome | study: EMG produced TPA metagenomics assembly of the A metagenome-wide association study of gut microbiota in type 2...
GTGTCTTGGTCCGCTGCTTCTTCAATTCCGCAAGGGCATTTTCAGTACTTTCAATGTGGAGGCTCATAGAGGGAGGTGTCTGGTTGGCATCAAGGCAAAAACTCCCGCATTTCTGAAAAATGGGGAGAATTGCCCTGTACAGGTATGTATTGCTGGCCTGCCTGTTTACAAGGCTGGCAGCATACTAAAGCCAGACACGCCTGTCTGTCAATCAGATTAGGAATTCCTGGTGCCTTCCCCCGTGCCGGGAAGGAAGCGGTAATACACCTCCAGCATCAGCGTAGCGAGGCACTGGCGGTAAATTTTGTCGTTGATGGAACCTCCATTGCTGTTCACGAGACCCCCCGGTCCCGGAAATCCGTTCGGGGTGAAGCTTCCATCGGTGGCCTGGGCTCCGAGGGTGGAATCACGGAAGGCCTTGTTGTACGCTTTCCATACATCCCCTCCGCGGTTCATGGCAGCCTGTACCCCGTAATAGTGCTGGTAGAGGTTGGAGGAAGTATTGTTCGCCTTCCAGTTGAACGGCTGGTTGGTGTTTTTGAGCATCCAGTCCAGTCCCTTGCGGGCGGCGCTGTCCGAACCGTTGCCGCACATTTGAAGGGAAAGAACGCCTACGCCCACCAGGGAGGGACGTGCTGCGGCGTCTTCCCTGCCTTCCTGCATGTAGGTGAAGAGGCCGTCGGGCTTGCCGCATTTCCGGCAATAGGCCGCGGCTTTGCGCAGGGCCGTGCGTATTTCGCCTTTGGAGGGGCGGATGCCGCCGTGTTCGGCGGCCTTGAGGGCCTGTACGTTCCATCCGGTGACGGAAAGGTCCGTATGAGCGCCCGCCTTCGTGTTGTAATTGTAGGCCCAGCCGCCATCGGTATTTTGATTGTCCACAATCTTATCAACGGCCTTTATGACGACTTTTTCCAGATTGGAGATGGAGGGGATGTCCATCTGCTTGCAGAAAGTGTAGGCTTCGCACAGGGCATAGGTGGCTACCGCGTGGTCATAGCTGACTTCGTTCCTCTGGGGAACCAGGGAGAGAACGGGATTTTTCATGCCCTGATCCACCAGGAAAGAGATGCCCTTCAGGACAGTTTCCCCGAATTCTTCGGAAAGAGGCGTTTCGCAGTGGGCCAGGTAGGAGAGGAGAGCCATGCCCGTCATGGCGCATTTGTAATTATGGGGAGCCCCGCCCCAGGAACCGTCTTTATTCTGCTGTTTTTTCAGCCAGCGGAGGGATTTGACTACGGCTTCCTCGCACTGCGGGGTGCCCCCGTTTTCCGTAATGCGCTTCATGCGGTCGTTCAAATCGCAGCGCTTGGAGATGATGCCGGGAATGCCTCCCCCGTCTCCGTCGCCCGTGCCGGTGCCGAAGCCGTCGCCGATATCGATGCCCATAGAGAGTTCTTCCGAGGGGACGTCCACCTCAATATCCGGGTTGACCACCGCGACGTCCGCCGTGGCGACGGCGGCGATGACCTTCACCTGCGCGGAGGTGGAGGAACTGCTGGGGCGCTGGGTGGTCTGGGTGACTTCCGGTGTGTCGATGTCCGGGTTGTCGCCTTCCTGGGTGGCGTAGGCGACCATGGGGGGATCTTCCGGAACGGCCACGATGATGTGCACCAGGTAGAGGAGGAGGCCCATGAGGGCGATGCCGAGGAAGGAGACGGAAATGGCGGCAGTCAGTGTCTTGGTCCGCTGCTTCTTCAATTCCGCAAGGGCATTTTCAGTACTTTCAATATGCAGGCTCATACAGTATGTGAAGCTTCCTGAGGATAATAGAATGTTTTTCCGGTTGAGGCGAGTTCAAAAATTTTGATGGTCTATAGGGTGGTAAATGACCAGATATGAACAAAATGGGATTTTATAATGAACGGCTTATATTGGTTGCATCATATATCCGACGGGAGGCCGGGCATTTCCGGAGCGGGGCACCTGCCGGGACACGGGCTGTGTTCCTGGTTTGCCGGAGGGGAATGGAAAAGGCTTTTTGAAGCCGGGAAGGAGAAGCAGCACGCCGGGAACCGTTTGCCTTTGAATGTTTTTAGCTGTGGCCGGCAGAGGAAGAAAGAGCGGTTCCGGGAGAGGAGCGTACGAAGAAATTTGAAAAAACAAGCCCTGCCATGGAGGGCATGGCAGGGCGGAAAAGAGGGTGGCCTTTTGCGGGCAGAGGCATTAATAGTGGCCGCGGCGCGGGCCGGTCATCCACTTCCATGCGGTTTCCACAATGGCCCCGGCATCCTTGCATCTGGCTTCCCAGCCGAGGATTTCCTTGGCTTTCTTCGGATTGGCAATCAGGCGGGGCGGGTCGCCTTCACGGCGCGGGCCGTAGCGGACGGGAATTTTTTTGCCGGTGACTTTTTCAGCCGTTTCCAGGATTTCCCGGACGGAAAGTCCTAGGCCGGTTCCGAGGTTGAAGCATTCTGTGGCCCCGCCTTTCATCAGGTAGTCCACCGCTTTCAAGTGGGCGTCCGCCAGGTCGTTGACGTGGATGTAGTCGCGGATGCAGGTGCCGTCCGGCGTGTCGTAATCCGTTCCGAAGACTTCGATGTATTCCTTTTCCCCGGTGAGCGTGAGCAGGATGTTGGGGATAAGGTGGGTTTCCGGTTCGTGGTCTTCACCGATCAAGCCGTCCTCGCTGCAACCTGAGGCATTAAAATAGCGCAGAAAAACGCTTTTGAGACCCCAGGCGCGGTCGCAGTCCCTGCAAACTTTTTCCAGCATGTACTTGGAACTCCCGTAAGGATTGATAGGATCCTGCTTTTCCGTTTCCGGGATAGGGATCTGGGTGGGAACGCCATACGTGGCGCAGGTGGAGGAGAAAACAAAGCGCTTGACGCCGGCGGCTTGCATGGCGCCCAGAAGGACGAGGGGTTGTTCATGTAGTACTTGAGGGGGTTCTGGACGGATTCCCCCACATTGATGAAGGCGGCAAAGTGAATCACGGCGTCAAAGTTGCCCTTCATCAGGAGAGGATATACCACGGAGGCATCTCCCAAATCCCCTTTGACCAGTTTCACTTCCGGGTCCACGAGGGCTCCCGCGTGGCCGTACACCATGTTGTCCAGCACGGTCACGTCTGCGCAGGTTTTGACGAGCTGGCGCACCGTGTGGGAACCAATATATCCGGCTCCGGTTACAAGTACTTTCATGATTTTATCAAATTTGCTGTTGAGCCGGTTTAACTTTTTCTCCGGCAAAGGCGTCCGGACATTTTGGAGCCTGGGGAACCTTCCGGTTCACTGCAGGCTGAATCCCTGTTCCAGACGCCTGTAAAAGTGACATGTTTTCCCCTTTTTGTCAATTTGCGATATATCTTGCCGCCGTCTCTCCGTTCTTTGCCTGCGGCGGTTAGAGCTTCTCCGTTTTCATGCCGGAAACTGCCCCGCTTTTTACTGGCTCCTGACAGGCATTTTTGCGAACATCACTTCATTATGAAACCGTCCGAGATCAGGAATGTTCTGGAAGACCATGAAGTGCGCCCCAGCAAGTCCCTGGGGCAGAATTTCCTGACGGATGAAAATGTGGCCCGCTGGATTGTGGAGCAGCTCGAAATCCGGCCGCAGGATTGCGTGGTGGAGGTAGGGCCTGGAACCGGCTCCCTGACGGAACATGCCGCACCCCTTTGCCGCAAGCTGGTTCTGGTGGAATTTGATTCCCGTCTGGCGGAGTACCAGAAAGAGCGCTGGGCCGGTGATCCCCATGTGGAGGTTCACCATGCAGACGGCGCTTCCTGGGATCCGCGGGGGCTGTTTGCGGAGGCTCCTGTCAAATTCCTTGGCAATCTTCCCTATTCCGCGGGGGGAGCCATCCTCCAGAATTTCCTGTCCAGGCCCAGTGCTGTGGAACGTGCCGTGGTGATGCTTCAGAAGGAGTTTATCGACCGCATTCTGGCGACGCCGGATGATGATGCCTTCGGGCTGTTGTCCCTGCGCATCCAGAAAAACTGGATTCCCCGTGCCCTCAAAACCATTCCGCCGGAAGCGTTTCATCCCCGTCCGCGTATTGATTCCACCGTGATGCTGCTCACTCCCCGCCCTGCCCGCGAGCTGCCTCCATATGACGACCGCCTGATGGATGAACTGATGCGCAAGGCTTTTTCCCAGCGGCGCAAACAATTGAAAAAACAGCTCCCCGCTTCTCCTCCGTGGGAGGGCGTGGCTGCTTCCCTGGGGCTTTCCCCTTCCGCCAGGGCTGAGGAATTGAATTTGTCCCAGTGGGTGGAATTGGCGCGCGTTTATGATACCAATCCTCTCAAGGATGTGGCGCAGAGCGGAGATGAATTGTTTGACATCGTGGACGAACTCAATCAGGTGACGGGGCAGGGCACGCGTCGGGAAATACATGAAGGCAGCCTTCGTCATCGCGCCGTACATATGTTCCTGGTCAATAAGCATGGAGCTGTGCTTCTCCAGAAAAGGTCCCTGTGGAAAGACAGGCAGCCGGGCAAATGGGATTCCTCCGCAGCCGGGCATCTGGATGCCGGGGAAAGTTATGAGGAAGCTGCGGTACGGGAGCTGAAGGAAGAACTGGGGGTGTCCGGCTGCGGGCTGCAGAAAATCGCGGATTTTGACGCCGGAGAAAATAACGGCTGGGAATTCATCTCCCTCTATGAAGGGCGGTATTCCGGGAAGGTTCGTTTTCCGGCGGCGGAGGTGGACAGCGTGCAGTGGTTCACGCCGGAGCAAATCCAGGCGTGGGTGGAACGCCGTCCGCAGGATTTCTCGCCTGCGTTCATTCCCTGCTGGAATGCATGGCTGGCCGCGAATAGAAAAAATCATTCTAACTCAAATACATATCATGATAAACCCTGATCAATTATCTCCGGAACAGATCCAGTCCATCCGGACCTGGGCGGAAGAAGGACTGGATTTAAACGCCATCCAGAAAAGGCTGCATGAGGACTTGAACATCAAGCTGACGTTCATGGATACAAGATTCCTTCTTCAGGATCTGGATATCCGCATCAGACAGCCGGAGCCGGAACCCGAAGCCGAGCAGCCCGGAGAGCTTCCCGGAACAATGCCTCCCCCTGCCTCCCTGCTGGGAAAAACCCAGGTAACTGTGGATGAAATAACGCCTCCCCACGCCCTGATGGCCGGCAAGGTTTTATTCAAGAGCGGTGCCCAGGGCGCATGGGATATTGACCGTACCGGCCGTATCAACTGGGACGCTACGCTTGGAGAACCTACGGCGGACGACCTGAGGGAATTTGAAACGGAACTGCAATCCGTCATTCGCAGCCGCATGGGAGCCATGTGAGGGAAACGGAAAATATTCCGCTTGAAATGGACTGGAAGCAGGAACTTGCCGGGTGGCGGTTATTTCTAATAAAAGCCTTGGCTGGAATGGGAAATGCCGTGTCCGCATGCCATTCGGGAGAGAATGTCTGCCCGGAAAAAATGCGCGTTCATTTGGTTCCATAGTAAAATAAAAGCAACAAAAGGACTATCATGGAAATACCGGAGGAAATGATTGAAACGCTGGTGCCTGCCGTTCGGGAGCAGCTGGAGTCGCCGGACACCGCTTATGTCAAAAACTGTCTGGAACGCCTGACGGGGCGGGAAAAACTGGGGGAACAGGAAGCTCTGGAACTGATGGCGCAGGCTCTGGCCATTACTATTAATGCGATGGTGGTGGGGGGCCGCTCCTTTGATTCGGGAAAGTACAAGGCGCTGTTGAAAGATCTCCCGGCTCTTCCGGATGAGGCTCCGTGATAAATCTCGACAATCTCCGGAATTGATTCATAATCCTTTCTTTCACTTGAAATTTTATGGCAAAAAAACCATTAGAAACAGGTGCTCCGGAAGCGTCCGCAGCTAAAAAAACGGCTGCTCGCAAGACGACGGCCAAAAAGACGGCCTCTACTACCAAAAAGGCCGCCGCAGCTGAAAAAAAAGCTGCTGCTGACGCCGTTTCCGTAGAAGCACCCAAAACCAAAATCAAAACGGTCAAGTCCGCCCCGAAAACCGCGGTGAAGACGAAAACCGCGAAAACAGCCAAAAAGGCGGCTGATGAAAAGGCCCCTGTCTCTGAAACGGTTGTTGCCCCTTCCGAGGCCCCGGCTCCTTCCGCTCCTGTGGAAAAGGAGATGATGCCCGAAGCTCCCCAGAAGCCCCAGGCTGCCGCTCCGGTCAAGGTCAAGCGGGAATCGTTCCGCCCCAATCGCAATGCGGAACAGCAGGAGCGCCATGAACAGCATGGCGGAGATGTCTTTGCCCAGCCGGAAACGGTGGGCGGTGCCTCCGAAGGTCCTTTTAACAAGCGCAAGCGCCGCCGCCGCAATAAGAAAGGCGGCGGTTCCGAAGACCGCCAGCCCATGCAGGATGCCGCTTCTCTCAAGCAGTTGGATTGTAAGAAGGTGGCTTCCCGAGCCTGGAAAATGTTCCTGGCGGAAGTGTCTGAAGAAGGCCTTGCCCTGATGGACGACCAGACGGCACGTGAGGCGGCCCGCCGCGCTTTCCGCTGTGCGGAATTCTTCATGATGGAGGAAGCGCGCCGCAAGCATGCCCAGAAAGGAGCTCTCCAGCAGCAGGAGAAAACTTCTTCTCCGGAAGAGGAACGGGATTCCGAAGAGGATCCTGGCGAAGAATAATTCCTGTCTGTGTTGATGTTTTTGCCCTGCGGCGGATGCCGCAGGGCGTTTTTGTATCCTCCGGGCTTATTTTCCGGAGTTTGAATGGCCGTGTTTTATCCGGTGCATTGGGAAGCAGCATGCGTCACCCTTTGCCACCTGGGGGCAAAAAGCAGCCTTTTCTCCAACCAGGGCACTTTTTGAGAATGGGAGAGCGTTGGAGACGCCTGGATGAAAGCGGACTTTATTTCGTGCCTTTCCCCGTTCTTGTTCCTTCTAAACCTTTTTGCCTCTCCATTTCCCGCTCTTGAGGTACCACCATGCCAGGATGATCAGGGTAACGCCGTAAACGTGTTCGGAAAACCAGCAGAGAGCCACATCCGGCTTGAGCCTGATGATGCCGTAATAAATGACAGCCGTGTAAACGGCCAGGGAAATCATTTCCATGATGAATCCCGCCTTGGTATTGCCTGTGCCGGATACGGCATTGAACAGGATGAATGACGGAGCCATGATCAGTGTGGAAGAAGCCATCACATACACGGAATTGACGCTGGCGGCAATCAGGGACGGGCTATCCGTGAAGGCACGGAGGACGGGCTCCGGAAACAGGCACAATATGATGAGCAGGGGGATCAGGATGGCGTATGTCAGTTTGAGGGTCATGCCGCAGGTTTTGAACAGGCAGCGCTGTTCTCCCGCTCCAATCTGGTTGCTGATGAGAGCTCCTGCCGTGGTGGCAAAAGCGCTGATCACCATGATCAGCAGGGCGGAAATATTGCGCACGATGTTGGTAACGGCCAGCGGGCGTTCCCCCAAATGTTCAATCGCCAGGAAAAAAATAAACCAGATGGAGACGGAAATAAAAGATTGCACCATGGTCCATCCGGAAATGGACAGCATTCCCTTCAGCAGATGGGGGCGGAGTGTGAATGCCCGGCGGAAACCGTACTTCCGTTTGTCCGCCGTCATGCTTGTGTAGATGATGAAAAAGAGAAGGGAGACTGCTTCCGATACGCTGGAGGCAATGGCCGCCCCTACTATGCCCGCGGCGGGAAAGCCGCCTTTCCCAAAAATGAGGCAGTAATTTAACGCGACATTGCTCAGGAGCATGACAATGGAATTGACCGTCAGAATCTTCGTCTGGGTAATCCCCACGTAATAGGCTCGGAACATGACGCAGAGGAAGGAGAAAAAAATACCGTAGGTGCGCCAGTGCAGGTAATCCACTGTGGCCCCGTACACCTGTGGGGATTCAATGATGTCCCGCAGGATGATGGGGGAAAAATATTGGGATGCGGCAAAAAGAGCTACCGCCAGGACCAGCATGAAATAACAGCCCTGAACCATGGTGGGGGCAATCCTGTTGTAACGGCGTTCCCCGTTGCGGCGCGCAATGATGATTTGTGCGCCAAAGCCGAAGCCGAATGCCAGCATGAACATGGCCATGTAATACACGCCGCCCAGAGCGCATGCTCCCAGCGCCACGTCTCCCACGCGCCCCAGGAAGACGGCATCCGTCAGGCCGATCATATGCTCAATGAGCAGGCTGATCATGAGGGGGTATGACATGAGCCATATCTTTTGATAGGAAGTAAAAGAAGGATTATTCATAGCGGGGGCAGCCTGCGGGCATGATCCGCCAAGGGCAGGCGCTAAAGGCCAAATATTTTTGAATTAAAATGTTTTCTTGCAAGAAAGAAATGCGTTTGCTTCCGCACATGTCATGAAAATGGGGGTAATGCCCCGGGTCAGCTGAGCGGCAGTCTGGTTTCCGGATACCGCAGGGGGGATTTGGTTGGTTGTTTCATGAAGGCCAGCACGAAAGCCACCATGCCCACACGGCCCACAATCATGTTGAACACGATGATCCATTTGCCGGCATCACTGAGTTCCGGAGTGACGTTCCATGAAAAGCCTACCGTGGCGAAAGAGCTGACTACTTCGAAAAACAGGCGTTCCAGACTCAACCGCGGTTCTGCAAAACACATGACCGTAGTCATCATGCCTACCCAGGCTCCGGCCAGGATGACGGTGATGACGGCCCGTTCCACCACATTGCGGGCAATCCGGCGCTTGTGCATGACCACGTCTTTCTTGCCCTGTAAAATGCGCGCCACCTCCCCGCAGGAAACGGCAAATGCGGTGGTATGGACTCCTCCCGTGGTGGAACCGGGATTGCCTCCGATGAACATGAGAGCTCCCAGAAACAGGGCGTATGGAGCGCTGTTGAGCGCCATGTCCGAAATGTTGAATCCTGCTGTGCGGGCCGTTGCATTGAACAGGCTCTCCCACAAAATCCAGTACCACGGATCGGCAGACGTAAACAGGCTGCCGTCAATTATTTTAATCAGGAACAGGATCAGCCCGCCGCCAAGCACCAGAGCGGCGGTCATGCGTACGACCAGCCAGCTGTATGTGGACCAGTGGCGGCTGACGGTGTTCCGGGCATCCCAGCCCAGTGCGACTCTGGCCCGGCGGACGATTTCCAGATACATGGCGAATCCCAGGCTGCCGCAAAGCACCATGACCATAATGGTAATCTGGCCGCCCATATTGTAGGCTACGCCCGGCGTGGCCAGGTTATCCGCAAACAGGCTGAATCCCGCATTGCAGAAACCGGAAACGGAATGGAAGACGGCGTACCACCAGAGCGTGTCTCCCTCCAGCCCCGGAACATGTCTCCAGGAAAAATAGAGGCCTATGGCGCCCAGCGCTTCCACCCCGAACGTGACGGCAATAATATTCTTGATGAACCGGTCTACCTGGGCAATGCCTTCTTCATCCAGCAGGTTGCTGATGGTTACCTTGGAACGCAGGCTCAACCCCTGGCCAACCATCAGGGAGACGAAATAAGTGAACGTCATGATGCCGAAAGCTCCCACTTGGAAAAGCACCAGCAAAATGGTCTGTCCGTAATTGGTGAAGTGTTCATGAACATTCAGGGGGACCAGCCCCGTGACGCAGACGGCGCTGGTGCTGATGAAATAGGCGTCCGTGGCGGAAAGGACGATGCCGTCCTTGGTAGCTCCCGGCGACATGAGAAGAGTTCCTCCCAGCGCAATGAAGGCAATCAGGGTAAGCAGGAAAAGAAGGGCGGGACGAATGCGCGGGAGGTGGAAGCCCCTGTTCCGGCGGGCGATGCGGAAAAAATATTCCTTGAGGTTCAGCAGAGGGGCGGCTCCGTAGCAGAGGCAGAGCGCGCGGAAAATGTTCTGAAGCTCTATTTTGGAGATAAAGGTGGAATGGAAAAAGTCGCCTGCCAGCATGACCAGAATCACCAGCCCCAGCCCCAGTTCTACCCACCGGGGGTTGCGAATAGCCCTGGCAAGCCATTTTTCCCGCAAAATGCCGATGACGCCCGTGAGCTGGCCCAGCACCAGGAAGGAGAGAATTTCGCGGAAATAGCGCAGGGAAAGCTGGTCTTCATGAATTTCCCCGAAGCCGTTCCACCACAGCAGCCACATCAATGCGGCCAGTGTGCACAGGCCGAACCCCATTTCCATGACCTCAAAACGGTTCAATAGCGGTTTTTCATTCGTCTCATTCACAAGCCTGCAATGGTGATGCCTCTGATGCTGGGGGGGAGACTACTGCATACGGAAAGATTTGAGAAGCCTTTATATCGTTTCCAGGCGGTCCCGGCTGGAGGCAGGAAGGCGCCTTGGAAAAAAATTTTTTTCATGTGAAGGAAAATAGTTGCCAATCCGGCGCCGCCGTGCATAATAAGCCCCGTTCTTACCAAACCATGTGCGCTCGTGGCGGAATTGGTAGACGCGCTAGATTCAGGTTCTAGTGGAGGCAACTCTGTGAAGGTTCGAGTCCTTTCGGGCGTACCATATAACCCCTTTTAAGTTAACAGCTTGGAAGGGGTTACTTGTTTTTAGGAGAGAGAAGCCAAAAATCTTATTTTTTGACGAACTGGGGGACATTCAGGGGACATCCTTGTTATCGAAAAGCATTGTAAAATAAGAAGAAAATGCTCTTTCTTCTAGATGGAAGTCTACACTAATGTAGCCCTCTCGAACACATGACATACCCCGGGTATCCATGTGGCTTGGACACTCGGGAACCAACATGACGGAAAAGCACTACCGGGAAGGCATTCGTGCTGCCGAAGGCGAAGCATGGTTCCATGTATTTCCGGAACAAAAGACGAAATCAATCCGTGCTTTAATGCAGGAATAACCCGCAAAACCGGGCGATGAGGATGCCACCTTCGGGAACTCAATGACATTGTCTGGTTGTTGCTCCTTCTGAGCCTGTTGTGCCTTCCATTCCTCGTACGGAACAAGCTTGCCTGTCTGCGGATCGCGCTTGAACGAATTGGCTCGTACGTTCTTCCGGGCCTGGAGGCGTACGCCCCGGTTGAGACCTTCGATGAGGGTGGGGCTCATTCCGGGCATGTCGATGGGTAGTTCGACCTCGGCGGCCGTGTTCGGGTCTTTTTTGGAGCCGGGCAGCTTGAGCTTGATCTTGCCCATCTCGGACTTGGGATCTTTGCGGGTGAGGTATTTGCCGGTGGCAACGGCTCCCGTTGCGAGGGCGCCGGCTCCCAGCAGGCCAAGCAGGATGTTGAGATTTCTGGAGTTGGAGACTACGGTTGAGTTGGCCTTATCTATAGAAGTGACCCGAGTAGTGCGCTGTATCATACGCGTAGCGTTATGATACATCGCACTACTCGGTAAGGGGAGAAAAATTATTTTGGATTGGAATGAACCCTATATTTCTCATAATGACTCATATATAATACATATTTCTTGATTTTGCTTACTATATGATACATATTTCTCTCATGAAAACCACATCCCCATTGCCGGGCCCAGTGAAAGCGGCGCTCAAGAAATTGGGGGCGGACATCAGCGATGCCCGTAAGAGGAGGCGTGTCCCCACGACGCTTATGGCAGAGAGAGCCTTTATCTCGCGTTCCACTCTTGGACGTATAGAAAAGGGCGATCCAAGTGTCTCCTTGGGCAACTATGCCGCTGTTTTGTTTGTGTTGGGGCTGACTGACCGTCTCAAAAACCTTGTCGATGCCAATAACGATCCTGTAGGCCGAACTCTTGAAGAAGAACGTCTGCCCAAACGTATCCACCTTCCCAAGACCCATGAGTGATACTTCCATCGACGTATTTATTGACCTGCCTTCCTTCCCGGGGCCGGTACAAGCGGGCAGGTTATGGTCGCACTTTCGCAAAGGGCGTGAATCTGCCTCCTTCGAATACAACAAGGAATGGCTCGCAAATCCGCACAGATTTGCTCTTGAACCACTCCTCCCCCTGGCTGACGGCACTTTTCATACCAATCCCGGGCAAAGTGTATTCGGAGCGATTGGCGATTCCACTCCTGACAGGTGGGGGCGCATTCTGATGCGGCGGGCTGAACTGGCTCGTGCTCGAACAGCCAATGAAAGCCCCCATACGCTTTCTGAACTGGACTACCTGCTCAGGGTAAACGACGAGGCAAGGCAGGGAGCGCTGCGCTTTTCACAGGATGGAGGACAATCGTTCTGCGCTCCTCCGGGATCAACACCAATTCCGCCTCTGGTCAACCTGTCCCGTCTGCTGCATGCCGCTGATCATTTCTGCCGGGACGATGAAAATGCAGAAGACCTGCGGTTGCTCCTCGCTCCCGGTTCTTCCCTCGGTGGAGCTCGTCCGAAGGCATCGGTAAAAGACAAGAAGGGGAACCTCTGCATTGCCAAGTTTCCCCGGCACGATGATGAATACAAAGTCGTTGCATGGGAAGCCGTCGCTTTGACTCTGGCTTCCAAAGCCGGGCTTCAAGTCCCGCGCTTCGAACTGGAAAAAATAGCTGACAAGGATGTCCTGATCGTCTGGCGTTTTGATCGCACCCGGGAACAGCGAAGAATCGCGTACCTGTCGGCCATGAGCATGCTGGGAGCCCGGGATAACGAACAGCACAGTTACCTCGAAATCGTGGATGCCATACGCCAGTATGGCGCTGCGCCCAGACAAGACTTACGCCAGCTATGGCAACGGATTGCTTTCAGCATCATGATTTCCAACACGGATGACCATCTTCGGAATCACGGGTTCCTTCAGACGGGAGGAACAGGCTGGTCTCTATCGCCGCTGTTCGACGTGAACCCGACTCCCATGGATATACGCCCCCGCTACCTCAATACGGCTATCGACTGGGAAGATACATCCGCATCTCTGGATGTCCTCCTCAGCATCGCTCCCGAATGCGGGATTAAGACCTCTGAAACGAATGACCTGTTGGAACCGATTGCCCGGGCTGTCAGTCAGTGGCGTCAGGTTGCGGAATCATTCGGCATCAGCAAACAGGAGCAGGAACGTATGGCGTCTGCCTTCGAACATAAAGATGGCTATGTGGCAGTATTGACGTAACAGAGGGAATGAACCTGATCTTGTTTGCCCAATCCCCGGAACGTTCAACCCTGTGATGATCGTTTAGAATCCAGGCGTTTCCGGAGATGGCCAAGGTCGATTGATTAGGATATATATTGTAAACAATAGTAATCATGAATAACGACTGGACGGATGAAGAATTAAAGGCGGCAGTAGACGTTTATGTTGAGATGCTTCAAAAACACAACTCTAATAAGCCTTTTACAAAAAAGTATTATTATGAAGAGCTTCATCGTAAATATGGACGCACGGAGAAATCTTTTGAGTATAGGATGCAGAATATATCCTATGTCCTGTCATTAATGGGACGAAACTGGTTGCCAGGATTAAAACCAGCTAAAAATATTGGAGCCAAGAATGCGGCGAAAATTGAAAAAATGCTTGCTGAAGCGGAAGGAGTATCCTTTATTCCCGTTGCGAATTTTGAAACTGCTGTGCGTGAAGAATTCGGCAAACCATTACTTCATGAACCAATAGGGAATGTAACTCCAAAAATCATACAAACTAAGATCTCGGCTTACCAGCGTGACGCAAAGGTAAAAGCATGGGTATTGAAAACAGCTAACGGAATTTGTGAAGGGTGTGGACACTCCGCCCCTTTTTATGGTACGGATGGTATCCCATACCTAGAGGTTCATCATATTAGGTAGCTTGCCGATGGGGGCTCTGACACGATAACGAATGCAGTTGCGTTATGTCCAAACTGCCATCGAGAAATGCACTACGGCATAGATAGAGATAGGCTGATTTCAAAACTTTATAGCAAAGTGCCTCGATTAATTCGGGAATGATCTCATGAGCGATTTATCCATGCGGATCCTTTTCACGAATGCCTTTCCAAACTGAAAGATTGCTTCCGGGGCTCTACGGAAGTAGCTTGCGAGGAGGGGTACTAATGGAACTAGAACCTCCTACGATAGTTAAAAGCAGCTCTTCTTCATCATGAAGAAGAGCTGCTGAATGACGGCCTTATCCGTCCCTGGCTTCCAGCGTCCTGACAATTTCCTCGGCTCCACGCTTGTACACCGTCACGGCCAACAACTCTCCGTCGCGGAAGACGGCCCAGAAGCGGGTTCTCTTGTACTTCTCAATCGTCAGCATCAGGCAACTCCTCCTTTCCGGGATGGTGGCGTGATTCGATCAAGTTTCTTAGCACGGCCCCGATATTGGCTTCATACATGTCCCTTGTATGTTTATTACAGGCTATGGCATACAGGCACCGTGCATCAAGGATGTCGATGTCTTCACCACAGAGCCGAATGCAGCTTTCAAGGGTAGCCAGCTCCGTCTCCGGAATCGACGAAGCCAGCAGGATGCTTTCGTCTTCGTCCAGAGACTTCTGCTGTTCTTCCGTCAATTCCGGGAGATTCACCAGAGCCGTCATGGACGGCCCGTGAATCGTCAGCTTGCTCAACCCCAGTGAAGGATCATTCTGATGACTGCTGTAAAGCGACACTGCCTTCCCGATCCGGGCCAATAGCTCCGTATCCACTTCCAGATACACGTACGGAGCGTCCGTATCGTATTCGTTCGTGGAACGCAGTTGCGCGATGATGGGCATCGTCTTCATGTCTCGTTCTCTTCCTTTCCTGTCGGAGTTACTTGCAGAAGAAGGCGATGGCGCCCAGGACCATCAGCACGGCGAGCAGATAGGGAGCTACGGCCACCAGAGCCGACAGGATGCCGACGACGACCGGACCCAGCAGGCACAGCAGTACGAGCGCCACCAGGGCGATCATGATGCCTTTCATGTTCATGGCCGTGCCTCATGCGGTAACTCTTGTCCGGGATGATCGACGAGCCGGAGCGGCAGCGGACACCCATTGCCTGAGCGCCTGCCGTCCGGCATAGGTAATCAGCCAGCAGTCGGGACGAAGCAGGAATTCCTCTTCCTTCGTACGGATGATGAATTCCCGCCCTGCCAGACCACGGACGGCATGCCTGACGCTCTCCTGTTCGATGCCACGGCATTCCGCCATGATCTCCTCGTCACTGCGTTCAAAGTCGCCGTGAAGGTACAGAAGAATGGACAGTTCCAGTCCGGTCAGGGACGGAGTCCGTCCCATACGTTTCACCCTCAGATGATGTTTTCTTCTCATGGTCGTCTCAGGTCAGTTGTTCAGGGCGTAGCTGTCGGCCAGATCCCAGAGCTCCCGGTTCAGGCGTGTATTGTCGTCAATACCGTTGAGCGCTCGCAGGGAACGGCGACGATATACGGTGTCCTTCTGAGGTTTCAAAGGGACTCCTCCCCGTATCAGGTTTTCCTGAACCCGGTTGAAGCACTGCCAGACGGTAGCCGGGCCTCCCGCCGTAAATCCGATGTCGTTCCAGCGCCGGGGAGACAGAA
>ERZ791906.1646-NODE-1646-length-15208-cov-11.907807_pt1 | contig 15208 bp, 10 predicted proteins | sample MGYA00510146_ERZ791906 | MGnify/ENA primary metagenome ERZ791906 (study PRJEB30046, sample SAMN00792096) | human gut metagenome | study: EMG produced TPA metagenomics assembly of the A metagenome-wide association study of gut microbiota in type 2...
CCTGGCGAATGCCGTGCCGTCTGCGGAGGGCGCCATCCAGATCGCCATGGAAGAGACCGCCCGGACGCTGCACGGCACGGCAGCGCTGGTGATCGGCTACGGCAGGATCGGCATGGCGCTTGCGCCACGGCTGCGTGGTCTGGGGATGGATGTGACCGTCTGCGCCAGACGGTGCGAGACCCGGGCGCTGGCAGAGATGCAGGGATTCGCCGCTGTGCCGACGGAACAGCTCCCGGCTGCGGCAAAGGCAGCCCTGGTGATCTTCAACACCGTCCCGGCGCTGGTGCTGGATGAAACTGTGCTGAAAGGGCTGCCGCAGGAAACCTTGGTGATCGACCTGGCGTCCCGTCCCGGCGGCACGGACTTCGAGGCGGCAAAACGCCTGAGAACACGTGTGGTGTGGGCATTGTCCCTTCCGCCGGAAATGCGGCGTTGACACACGCTGGAAAGGGGTTCCAGGCGTCAAAAATGTTGAAAAGTCGGTGGAAAGACTGTTGAATTGAGAATTCCAGGCTGAAAATTGTGAAAAAGCGACAAAAACGGGGATAATATCCAGCAAAGAATCTAAAGAAAATTGAGTCAATGGGCTTGACACGGGCGCGATAATATGTTAAAATACGTATGTAAATTGTTTACGAGGGCTTTTTATAGGTGCTTGTAAGCATGAAGATTGCCGCAGCGTGCGTCTTTCGGGTATGGAAGCGGGATTGCCCGGATGCGAATGCGACTGTTGGGGTTGGGTGAATCACATCCATGCAGACGGCAATGAAACTCAACTAAAAGAGAGGTAAAGAGAAATGAAGAAGACATTCAACAGACTTCTTGCTGCAACTGTCGCAATTCCGGTTGCACTGGGTCAGATTCTTGCAATTTCTGCAAACGCTGCGGAAGCTCCGGCAGCAATGCAGGTCACCGCAGATCAGCTGCTGAAGGTAAACCCGGAGACTGGTTTCCCGACTGACGCTGAGGGCGATACCATTGAATACACAGTAGAGTCCGACTGGAACACTGTACTGGGTAAGAAGGTAGAGTCTGCTGCAAACGGCAAGACCATCACCCTGAATGCTAAGGATCTGGTTGCTGGTTTCAACACCAACAACTACTACGCTGGACTGCTGAAGGACATCGTAAACGCTTCTGAAAATCCGACCGCTACGGTAGAAAACGGCGTTGTAACGATCTCCGGCACTGCTGATCTGGAAAGCTATCTGGCTCCGCAGCTGAAGGACAAGCTGGCTGGCATGAGCGGCTATGAGAACGTAACTCTGGATACTTCCATCCTGAAGGGCGTTGCTTACACCGCAAAGATCACCACTGATCTGGCAAACAGCAAGGAAGTAAAGGCTGACCTGAGCTTCACAGCCGGCGGCAAGACCTACACTGTAGATACTGCTACAGATTACATGAACGCTGTATATGACAGCCTGGAATCCCAGGTTGAGGCTGCTGTTGACCAGAAGGTCAAGGATCTGGCAAAGCAGTACGGCATGACAGAAGATGAAGTTCGTGCAAACGCTGACTTCGACATCGCAGGCGACCTGGCAGCTCTGAAGGCTGAGACCGACAAGCTGGGCAGCAAGATCGACACCGTGAAGAAGAAGTATGACGCTGCAAAGAACCTGTCTACTGCAACTAAGACATACGGCACTGCTGACGAGGCAATCGCAGCTGGTGTTAACTATGCTGTAAAGAAGGGCATCCAGTCCGCAGCAAACCTGCCGACAACCGTTAATGGTCTGGTTGGCAAGTACGGCGCACAGTTCGACAAGGCTGTTTCTTCTGTAAACAGCAGCCTGCAGGATGCCGGCGTAAATGTTGAGATCGCTGTAAAGTCCGGCGATGTTGCTGCTCTGCTGAACGGCGCATCCAATGTAACTGTTGGCGCAGCTGCCGGCACTTACACCGCTACTTTCGAAGTTGCTGATGCTGAATACGATGCAGTTGTTGCATATGTAAAGGCTGAAGTTGCAAAGAGCGACAAGCTGGCAAACAAGGAAGTTGAAAGCGTAGAGACCACCAAGACTGTTACCGTAAAGGGCGCAGCTGCTGGCACTGCATCTTTCAATGTTGAGCGTGACGTTGTTGTTGTTCTGAAGGATAAGGAAACCACAACTTCCACTTCTGAAACAACTGATACTACAGAGACCACTGTAACAACTGCAACTGGCTCTGACACAGATACCAACACGCAGACTACTGTAACAACTGTATCTGGCTCTGAAACAAACACTGAGACGAATACTGAGACCAACACCAATACCAATACAGAAACTAACACTGAGACCAACACAGAAACCAATACTGAGACCAACACAGAAACCAATACTGAGACCAATACCGAAACTGGAACCGGCACTGGCACAGGCACAACCGAGACTCTGCCGACTGGCGTTTCTTCTGTAGAGGTTAAGCTGGTTGACGCTGAGACCGCTGAGGACATCTACCTGTCCAACGAAGAGTCCTTCGACGTTGCTGGTTTGATCGAGTCCGTAACTCTGCACCTGGAAGACGGTACTGACTATCAGGTACAGGATCCGGCAACTGCAATTGACTTTGCAATGACTCCGGCCGAGGCTTATGCAACTGTTGACCAGAAGGCTGGCGCAGGCAAGGTTTACTTCAACGGCGAAGTTGGTCTGAAGTACAAGGGTGAAGAAGATCTGACCATCAGCGAAACCGTTAAGGTTGCTGTAGCTCTGAAGGGCGACACAAACCTGGATGGTAAGGTAACAAGTACTGACCTGTACGACACCATGCTGTACATCGCACTGAAGGGTGCTGGTGAGAAGGAATACTTCGACACCGTAAAGAATGGCACTGCACTGGAGACCAAGCTGGCTTACCTGGCATCTGATATTGATACCGAGTCCAAGGCTGGCGCAAACACAGACGATGCTAAGCTGGATTCCACCGATATGCTGTACACTCAGGTATACCAGGCATACAACGGTGCTGGTGAACACATCGACTGGGCAGAGGCTCTGAAGATCGCTAACGGCGGTAAGTAAGAATCTCTTTTCCCGCAACTCTTATTTAAGCTTGTATATGTTGGTGGTGTGAGGTGCATATCACACCGCTGATATATCACATATAATTTTATTCTTGAAAGGAAATAGAAACAATGAAGACTACATTGAAAAAGACAATGGCAGCTCTTTCTGCTGCTGCTGTTGTAGCTGCATCCGCTGCTGTTATGGCTATTCCGACAAGTGCTGCAGGTATGTCCCTGACTATCGGTAGCGCAACTCTGACCGAGTCTGAACTGAAGGCTGCTGATTACAAGGTAACTCTGCCGATCGGTTCTACCGCTGAATTCAACAGCGTAGGCGTAGGCGTTACCCTGGGTGAAGGCCTGTCCTATGTTGAAGATGGTATGGAAACAACTGCTAAGGGCGCATCTGGCCTGGCAGTAGAGAGCAACGGCTTCGTATTCATGCCGTTCAGCTATGCAAGCGTTCCGCTTAAGACCCTGAAGCCGGGTCAGTTCGCTCAGATCACCGTTAAGGTAACTGACGCAGCTAAGGCTGGCGACGTATTCAACCTGACCATCGCTGGTAAGGATTCTGACGGCACTGTTATGGAATACAAGAACGGTGTAACCGGTGAAACTGGTGAGGCTGGTTCTGGCGCAGGCACCATCACTATCGTTGCAGATGCAACCGATGCTCCGACTGAAGCACCGACAACTGCTCCGGTAGCAACTGGCACAACTGCTGCTACTACAACCACTAAGAAGGCTGCTGCTGCTAAGTCCACTTCTTCTCCGAAGACTGGCGACGCTCTGCCGGTAGCTGGCGTAGCTGTAGCTGTAGCTGTAATCGGTGGCGTAGCACTGGTAGCTAAGAAGAGAAAGTAAGCTTTCGCTGCGATAGCAGCAAATAGCGCAACTGAATCTTAACGCATTTTATGCGTGAAAAGAGGACATCTCCTTCGGGAGGTGTCCTCTTTGTTTTTTCCGGCGCATAGAGTATAGCGAGGTGATAGCATCATGATCGCAATTTATGCCCGTCAGTCGGTGGAGCGCCCCGATTCCATTTCTATTGCCATGCAGGTGGAACACTGCCGCCGCATCTGTCCTGCCGAGGCGGAGGTGCGTGTGTTTACTGACCGGGGCTTTACCGGGACCAACACCCACCGCCCGGCGTTCCGGGAAATGCTGGAGGCGGTGGAACAGGGCGAAGTGGAAAGCGTCTATGTGTATAAGCTGGATCGGATTTCCCGTTCCCTCTGCGACTTTGCCGCAATGATGCAGACGTTCCGCCGCCGGAATGTGACGCTCCACTCCGTCCGGGAGAGTTTCGACACACGGACGGAGATCGGTGGAATGCTGCTGAATCTGCTGATGATGTTTGCGGAGCTGGAGCAGAAAACCATCGCCGGTAGAGTCCGGGACAATTACTACGCCAGAGCCGCCCAGCAGCTGGCACTGGGCGGAACGCCGCCGTATGGATACACCGGGAAAAACGTCCGCATCTCGAACCACACCGCCACTATTCTGGAAGTTCAGCCCGACGAGGCGGCGCAGGTGCAGGCGTTTTATACGGGCTACGGCATCGCCGGGCAGAACGTGGAACAGCTGGTGCAGGCGGCAAACCGTTCCGGCAGCCGCACCCGAAACGGGGCGAACTGGTCGAACAGCGCCGTTTTGCGTATCCTGCGCAGCCCGGTGTATGTCCGGGGCGACCTCCGGAGCGCTGTCTTTTTGCAGGAACAGGGCGTGGAACTGACCCATCCGCTGGAACAGTACTGCCAGGGCAACGGCTACCTGGTCTACGGCAGTCCAGCCGCACGCCACGGCGCAAAGCTGACCCGGCTGCAGGGAGAACATATGGCGGCAGGACTTCACCCCGGCATCGTGGACAGCGACCTGTGGCTGAGCGTCCAGGAACGGCTGGCGGCTCGTGGCGGCTGTACCAACCGTGGCACAGGTCATCGCTCCTGGCTCCAGGGGCTGGCGGTTTGCGGTCTCTGCGGCGCACATTGCTACGCCCGAAATAACGGCAAGGGCGCAGCGTATACCTATTTCGTCTGCCGGGGCAAGCGCCAGGGCATCTGTCCCGGCATCCCCGGTCTGCGCACCCAGTGGGTGGAGGACGCCGTTTCGCCCATTCTGGCACAGCAGGCAGAACAGCTTTTGCCCTATGCGGAGACAACGCCCCGGCTCGACCCGGCGGCGGTGGCGCTGGAGGAACTGGAACAGCGGATGCGCTGCCTGGCGGCGGAATTGTCCCAGCCCACGGCGGCGGCGGATTTTCTCCGGGAAGAACTGAACCGCCTGGCACAGGAGCGCCGGGAACTGGAACAGCAGCTGCGCCGGGAATCGACCGGACGGACGGAGACACCTGCCGGCAGCTGGGCGGCGTGGTGGGAGACTGCCGGGCTGGAACAGCGCAGACAGGCGGCGGCATTGCTGCTCCGGGAGGTGCGGCTCTATCCCGACCACGGCGAGGCGGTTTTGCACTGAAAATGTGCCAACGCCGCACCGCCGCTCCGGGAAAGGTTGCACCCATGACCGCCGGGGAGATCATCGCAGACACCATTTGCAACATTCTCGAAGAGAGGAGACTCGCCCATGAACGACTTGACAGGTGAGCGGATCGGGTTTGTGGTGACCGGTTCGTTCTGTACCTTTTCCGCCGCATTCGCAGAGGCGGCAAAGCTCCGGGCAGCCGGGGCAAAGCTGACGCCGATCTTTTCCGAACACGCCGCCGGGACGGATACCCGTTTCGGAAAGGCGGCAGACCGGGTGGCAGAGCTGGAGGAGATCTGCGGCAGAAAAGCCATCCGCACCATCCCCGACGCCGAACCGCTGGGACCGAAAAATATGCTGGATCTGCTGGTGGTTGCGCCGTGTACCGCCAACACCGCCGCCAAGCTTGCCTACGGCATCACCGACAATACGGCGACCATGGCGGTGAAATCCATGCTCCGGCGGCAAAAACCGGTGGTTCTCGCCGTGGCAACCAACGATGCCCTGGGCGCATCGGCGAAAAACATCGGGCTGCTGCTGAATACCCGGCACTATTACTTCGTTCCCCTGCGCCAGGATGCGCCCCGGGAAAAGCCCACTTCCCTGGTGGCAGACTTCTCCCGGCTGCCGGAGACGGTGGCGCTGGCACGGGAGGGCAAACAGATTCAGCCCATTTTTGGATGAAAACCGGGTCAGACAGCAGGTTTTTTGCAGAGATCCGGCGCTTTTCCCGAAAATTCCGGCAGTCGCCACACGCAGGACACAAAACAGAAAACTTTATGTGATATACTGATCGGTAGGGTCTGGCTCGTCCGGACTCTGCCGATTTTTGGGATAGAGGTGTTCTGTTTTGGCATGGATCATATTAAAACAGGCGATACTGATGCTGCTGCTGAATGTGGTGGGCATCATCGCCTATCGGACAAAGGTCGTCGATAAAAACGGCGGCAGGCAGTTCTCCAACTTCGTGCTGGAGATCGTGACGCCGGTGCTGGTGGTGAACGCCTATGCCGATGTGGAGTATGAGTCCCGGCTGGTGGTGAATATGCTGTGGACGTTCCTGCTGGCTGCGGCGGCGTATGGGATATTCATTGCGGCGGTGCATCTGCTGATCCGTCCGAAGCCGGGGCGTGAGACGGAGATCGAGCGTTTTTCCGCCATCTACAGCAACTGCGGCTTTATGGGCATTCCGCTCGCCAGCGCCATTCTGGGGAATGAGGGTGTGTTCTATACCACGGCATTCCTGAGCGTGTTCTTCTGCTTTGCCTGGACGCATGGCATCATGCTGCTGACCGGGCAGCACGACCGGAAGGCTCTGCTGAAAAAGCTCTGTTCGCCCACCATGATCGGCATTGTCATCGGACTGCTCCTGTTCTTCTTCCGCATTCCGCTCCCCGATCTGCTGGAAAAGACCTTCGGCTATGTGGCAAGCATGAACACGCCTATGGCGATGGTGGCGTCCGGCATCAGCGTGGCGCAGGCGGACCTGTTCCATGCGCTGAAAAATCCCCGGGTGTACTACGTCAGCGCCGTAAAGCTGCTGATCGTGCCGCTGCTCCTGGGGCTGCTGTTCCTGCCGCTGGGCTTTATTCCCCAGGAGATCCGCCTGGTGGTACTGCTGCTGATGGCTGCGCCCTCTGCGGCAATGTGTACGCTCCAGTGCCAGAAGCACAGCATGAACGACGCCTATGCCTCCCACATTTTCGCCGTCACCACTCTGGTCTCCATGCTGACCATGCCGCTGGTGGTAAAGCTGTTCACCTGGGCGGCAGAAAAGTTTTGAAGAATCGTTTCCCTCTGTGAGGCGAGCAGTTTTCCTTTTTCTGGGCGAAAGAAAAACTTGGCATATGGTCACTCCGACAGGGAAAAATATACGATTTTCAAGAAAAATATACGATTTTCACGAAAACAGATTGACATTTCCATGACAAGTATGGTACAATGAAAGCATATGTAGATGGGTACGGGCACAGGCAAACACTCCGGTGTACCGGAAAGTCGCATAGAATACAACAGATACTATTTTGAAACGCAGGAGGTACTCTATGAAATTTTCTGACGGACTCTGGCTCAACCAGAGAGGCTATGACGTTTCCTATGCTGTTCAGGCGTATGATGTCACAACCACAAAGAACACCATCAAAATTTATGCAACATCCAGTGCGATCTGGAACCGTGCGATGACACTGGGCGGCGTGACCTTTGAGATCACCTATACCGCCGTTGCACCGGACGTGATCCGTGTGCATATCTGCCACCACAAGGGCAGCCTGAAGAACAAGCCCCAGTTTGACCTGAATCTGCCGGAGGGCTATGTGCCGGATGAGATCCACGAGGAAGAGGGCTTTGTTTCCATGACTGCCGGTCATACCACAGTCAAGGTAAAGAAGGGCACAGACGGCTGGGACGTGTCGTTCTCCCGTGACGGAAAGCGGCTCACCGGCGGCGGCTGGCGCTCTACCTCCTATATCCAGGAGAACAAGTTCCACCGTGACGCACGCCTGGCTGTCCAGACCGATGACGATTTCTTCAACTATCCCCAGGACGCACACAACACCTTTATCCGGGAGCAGCTGACCCTGGATGTAGGCGAATGCGTCTATGGTTTCGGCGAAAAGTTCACCACCTTCGTGAAGAACGGTCAGAACGTGGAGAACTGGAACTCTGACGGCGGCACCTGCTCCGAGCAGAGCTATAAGTGCATCCCGTTCTATATCACCTCCAACAAGTACGGCGTGCTGGTCAACACCGCAGACAAGGTCTCCTTTGAAGTGGCATCTGATACCATCAACAAGGTCTCCTTTACCGTACCGGGCGAAGAGCTGGACTACTTCTTCATCGGCGGTGAGAATCTGGAAGAGGTTCTGGTGAACTACACCGATCTGACCGGCAAGCCGGCACTGCCGCCGGCAAAGACTTTCGGTTTGTGGCTGTCCACCTCGTTCACCACCACCTATGATGAAGAGACAGTTACCTCCTTCATCGACGGCATGGCAGAACGGGATATTCCGCTCCAGATGTTCCACTTCGACTGCTTCTGGATGAAGGAATACCAGTGGACTGACTTCGAGTGGGATCTGGATCAGTTCCCGGATCCGCCGGCAATGCTCAAGCGTCTGGCAAGCCGTGGTCTGGGTCTGTGCTGCTGGATCAACCCGTATATCTCCCAGAAGTCCAAGCTGTTCGATATCGGCATGGAAAAGGGCTACTTCATCAAGAACCCGGACGGCAGCGTATTCCAGACCGACCTGTGGCAGCCGGGCATGGCGATCGTAGACTTCACCAATCCGGAGGCTGCAAAGTGGTTTGCTGCCGGCGTGCGCAAGCTGTGTGAGATGGGCGTTACTGCCATCAAGACCGACTTCGGCGAGCGTATCCCCACAAAGGCAGTATACTACAACGGCGCAGATCCGATCCATATGCACAACTACTACACCTATCTGTACAACAAGACAGTATTTGAGGTGCTGGAAGAATACTACGGCAAGGGACAGGCGTGCCTGTTCGCAAGAAGCGCCACTGTCGGCGGTCAGAAGTTCCCGGTACACTGGGGCGGTGACTGCTCCGCAGAGTACACCTCCATGGCAGAGACACTCCGTGGCGGTCTGTCGCTCTGCTCCTCCGGTTTCGGTTTCTTCAGCCACGATATCGGCGGATTCGAGGCAAAGGCATCTCCGGACGTTTACAAGCGCTGGTGTGCATTCGGTCTGATGTCCACCCACAGCCGTCTGCACGGTTCGACTTCTTACCGTGTGCCGTGGAACTTCGACGAGGAGTCCTGCGATGTGCTGCGGTTCTTCACCAAGCTCAAGGGCAAGCTGATGCCGTATCTGTTCGCACAGGCTGTCAAGACCCACACCACCGGTATCCCGATGATGCGTCCGATGGTCATGGACTACACCGACGATATCGCCTGCCGCTATCTGGATCAGCAGTATATGCTGGGTGACAACCTGCTGTGCGCTCCGGTATTCCGTGAGGACGGCGTGGCAAACTTCTACCTGCCGGAGGGCAAGTGGTATGACATCATCACCGGAAAGACCTATGAAGGCGGCAAGTATCATTCTGTAACCTGCACCTTTATGGAAATGCCGGTTCTGGCAAAGCCGAACTCCATCGTGACCTTCGGCGCATTCGAGAACCAGTTCGAATATGATTACCTGGACGGCGCAGACGCTATGATCTGCAGCCTGGAGGACGGCAAGACCGCTGAGGCAGCGATCTATGACACCAAGGCAAACCTGGTGCTGACCCTCAAGGCAAGCCGCAAGGGCAATGTCATCTCCATCGAGAGCAGCAACACAGACAAGACCTTTACCGTTTCTGTGGCTGGCACAGACAAGAAGATCACCATGCAGGGCGGCAAGGGCGAGATCGTACTGTAAAGGCAACACCGCACAAAGCCCGCCCGGCGGCTTTGTACGCAATCTGCTTGCTGATTTTCCGTCATACTGCACAGAAATCCCTTGACATACGACAGTATGCCTGCGGAATTTCTGTGCAATCTGTCGAAAAATCCGGCTTCGCATCTTACGCACAAGCTTTGTGCGGTGTTGCCTAAAAATAAGCCTCCTCTGAAAGCGGCGGCTTATCCGTAAATCAACGCAGTCATCAAATGGAAAGGCGGCAGTCATGGCAAAAGGAAAAACAAAAGACGGGCTGGAGTATCTCTGGACGGACAAAAAGCGTACCCTGTTCGGGCTGCCCCTGTCCTTTACCCGGTATTATCTGACGGAGAGCCGGCTCATCACCCGTGTGGGACTCCTCACCGTGGTGGAAGATGAACTGGACATCTATCGGATCAACGATAAGAAGATGGAACTTCCGCTGGGACAGCGGCTGTTCGGCTGCGGAACGATCATTCTGTTCAGCAAAGACGTAGATACACCGGAAAAACACATTCACTCCATCAAGAATCCCCGTGATGTCTCGGATCTGATTACGGTGCTCATCAATGAACAGCGTGACCGTTTCGGCATCCGTGGACGGGATATGATGGGTCCGGCTGGTATGCCGCCGGAAGCATGGGGAGATAACGACTGCTGTAACGACTAAGCAGTCTGTCGACCATGCGAAAAAGAGAAAAGGAGGTCCTGAACACATTGCTTTCTTTTATCACAGAAAAGCAGTCCTCGTGGGAAAAATTGCAGGCGGAGACCCGTCCGATCTTTATCTACGGGATGGGCGATGGTGCAGAAAAGATCATGCGTGTCTTTCGGGAAAAGTCCATTCCGCTTGCCGGCATTTTTGCAAGCGATGAATTCGTGCGAGGCCATTCGTTTGCAGGCTATAAAGTGCGGAAGCTTTCCGAGATCGAAGCACAGGTAGACGATTTTGTCATTGTTCTGGCGTTTGCCGCCGGATACCAGTCTCTGGTGGACAAGATCGTGGAGCTGGGACAGCGCCATACCCTGATCGTGCCGGATGTTCCGGTGGCAGGCGGCGGACTGTTCACCTATGACTACTGCGTGGAACACGCTGCGGAGCTGGAAGAGGTATACGAGATGCTGGCGGACGATGAGTCACGCCGGGTGTATGCCAACATCATCAACTTCCGCATCAGCGGCAATATCCGCTATCTGATGGACGTGACCACGCCGAAAACGGAGATTTACCGCAAGATCATCCGGCTCACACCCAACGAGGTGTATGTGGATCTGGGAGCGTATAACGGAGACACCATCGAAGAGGTTCTCCAGCACACCCGTGGCAAGTACATCCGGATCTATGCGGTAGAACCGGACCGGAAAAACTTCAAGAAACTGTGCAAGTATCTGGACGGCATGAACTATGTCTATGCGTATAACGCTGTGGCATGGTGTCTGGATACCACGGTGCCGTTTTCCACCAAGGCAGGACGGCAGTCTGCTGTCTCTGCCTTCGGGCAGGAGATCGACGCACGCTCTGTGGACAGCATCCTCCAGGGCAGACCGGCGACCATCATCAAAATGGATGTAGAGGGCTGTGAGCGTGAGGCGCTCTGGGGCGCATCCCAGACCATCGCACACTTTTCCCCGAAACTGATGGTTTCGCTCTATCACCGGAATGAGGACATCTTCGCCCTGCCGCTGCTCATCCGGCGGCTGAATCCGGGCTATGACCTGTATATCCGGCATCAGCTGTATATTCCGGCATGGGAGACCAATCTCTATGCCGTACCCTCACAAAAGAATTCTCTGGCGTGAGCAGGTTCTGCAATAAAAAAACAAACGCACCATGCGGCTTTTCTGCATGGTGCGTTTTTGCTTGTGTACGCTGTAAAAAAGCGCTGTGCCGGTTTTCTGCACAGTGCTTTTTGTTTTATTTCATGGGTTTCCGCTGTCTTACTTTGCCAGAGCCTGTTCTGCGGCAGCCAGCTTTGCAGCGCAAACGAATACGTTCATTGCCATCTGGAGTTCTTCCTCGGTGGGGAATGTGGGGGAGATACGGATGTTTTCATCCTCCGGATCTACGCCGTGGGGGAACGATGCGCCGGCGCCGGTCAGAACTACGCCAGCCTCCTTGCACAGAGAAACGATGCGCTTTGCACAGCCCTTCTGGTTGAAGGAGATGAAGTAACCGCCCTGGGGGTTGGACCAGTTGGCGATGCCCAGGTCAGCCAGTTCCTTTTCCAGGGTGTTTTCTACGATCTGGAACTTCGGAGCGATGAGCGCCTTGTGCTTTTTCATGTGTTCTACCAGGTTCTCGAACTTGCCGCCGAAGAAACGCAGGTGACGCAGCTGGTTCATCTTGTCGTATCCGATGGTGGAGAATCCCAGCGCCTTTTTCAGATATGCCAGGTTGTTCTGGCTGGCTGCGATCATCGCAATACCCGAACCCGGATGTGTGATCTTAGAGGTGGAGGCGAACATATAGCAGATATCCTCGTTGCCGGCTTTCTTTGCCTCTTCCAGCAGGTTTGCCTGTACCGGCGGATTGTCTACCAGGTGGTGTACGCAGTAAGCGTTGTCCCAGAAGATACGGAAATCCTTTGCCTTGGGCTTCAGTGCCGCAAAGCGCTTTACGACCTCGTCGCTGTATACCACGCCGCCCGGATTGGAGTACATGGGTACGCACCAGATCGCCTTGATGGTGTCGTCCTCAGCCACCAGCTTTTCCACGATGTCCATATCCGGACCGTTTTCCTTCATGGGAACGTTCACCAGCTCCATGCCCAGGAATTCGCTGACTGCAAAGTGGCGGTCATAGCCCGGTACCGGACAGAGGACCTTCACCTTGTCATACTTGCCCCAGGGCTTGCTGCCCATGACGCCGTTGGTCATTGCCAGGGACATTGCCCAGTACATGATGTTCAGGCTGGAGTTGCCGCACACGATGACATCTTCCGGCTTGACGCCCAGCATGGGAGCGAAGAATTCCTTTGCCTCCGGCAGTCCGTCCAGGCAGCCGTAGTTGCGGCAGTCCAGTCCGTTGGATGCCTTATAGTCATCCTCAGCCAGGCAGTCGGTGATGCCGTTGGTCAGATCCAGCTGTTTCGGCGACGGCTTGCCACGGGACATATCCAGTTTCAGACCCTGTGCCTGAAACGCCTCGTACTGCTTTTTACAGTCAGCGGCAAATGCTTCCAGTGCTTCTCGATTCATCTCTGCTACTCTCATGATTTCTCACCCGGTCCGCATCCCGGCGGACACTGCTCCTTTTGCATAAATTTGGGGAGTCGTTCCCCGGAATTAAGACATACTCCGTGCGCAGGCAGTCCTGCACACACTGCAATTCTTATTATAACACATCTTTCACTGGAGTGCAAGTGTTCTCCGTGAAAAAACACTCGTTAATTTTTTACGCACACCGTGGAAGAGAAAGACAAAAGCAGCCCTTCCGGAATGGGAAGGGCTGCGGTATGAACGGTTTGCGGTCAGACCAGACCGCCACGCTGGTAGAATCCTGCCTGGATGATATAGGTGCAGCCGCTGAGGAAATGATAGCGGTCACCGATGGGACAGAGCAGGATAGACTGGGCGAATGCCTCGCCGGCGAATTCCTCCGCTGTTTTGCGGATCAGTTCCAGATGCTCCGGCGTAAAGCCGAAGCCGTAGAGGTTCACGTGTTCTGCGGCGTACAGGCAGTGCAGTGCCTGGAGCATCACGCAGAATTTTTTCACCGTCTCTGCGGCAATCTCCTGTAAGGGCTGGTCGGTCTCTGCCGCCGTCAGCAGGGATGCCGGCGTGAGCCGGGACAGGTCGCCGTTCAGCGCCGCAAACAGTGCCGGGGTGTTCTCTTCGGAGAAGACCGGGCGGATCTTGTCTGCCACAGCCTCTGCGGAAAGCTCTGCCCGGACGCTGCCCCTGGGATAGCCCTCCATGGCTCTGCCGTCCGGATCGACGCACAGACGCTCGATAAAGGCATCTCCGGCAGCTGCTGCCAGCAGGGGCGTGTTCCCGTTGATGGGGATGGCGTGATAGCTGCCGCTGTCCCAGTACAGGAATACCTGGTTCTCCGCCTTGGCGTGGATCTCGTTGTAGTGCAGTCCTGCCATGGCAAATTCCATGACGGCGCTGTTGATATAGACCGGCAGGTGCAGGCTGTTCTCCAGCGCCTTTTGCAGCGCCGGAAAGACCGGACAGGTCTCCGTACCTTCCTCCAGCCCCATCATTTCATAGGCAGAGGGCATGATGCCCACGCCGATACCCAGGAGATTCTCCCGGGAGAGACAGCTGTTCTGGAGCATTTTTTCCAGGATGTCGTCCAGCAGCGACACCAGCTTTTCCGGTGTCATGTCACCCTCGTGGGCGATCAGCTGTTTATCCAGCGCTGCCGCATTTAAGGTAGTCAGACCGATGGAGACTTCCTTTTCGTCCACGTAGATGCCCACTGCAAATTTATATGTTTCATTGATGTCCAGCAGGATCTTTCGTCTGCCCTTGCGAACCTCGCCGCTGGGGTTCACCGGCTCTTCGCCGACCTCTTCCAGGATGTGCTGGTCGATCATTTCGTTGGTGATGATCGTCACTGCCGCACGGGTGATCCCCAGAATTGCCGAAATGTCCACACGGGAGATGGGACCCTGTTCCCGGACAACCTTCAGGATCTGCATCCGGTTGCGCCGTTTCAGATCCAGTTTACTGATACCGCAGTCATTCATGTTTTTCTTCCTCTTTTTGAAATCAGATTGCTGAGCGTGTTTCGCAGGATTCCCGTTCGGGATGCTGTGCAATCTGCACACGGCTAAATACGAAACGGACGCTTATTTATCTATTTTACCATATGCAAAACCGGTTTGCAAGGTGTCTGCGGATTTTGCTTAAAAATTTACAAAAATGACACGGAACGGAACAGGTTATGCCACAACCGAAAAAAGATAGAAAAATGCGTGAGAAAATTCGGACACCGGCAGCGAATGCAGTTGGAACTGCGGAGAAATTGGAAGAGCGTTGATTTTGTTTGTTCATATTTTTGCTTAAAAAGGTGTGCCGGACTTGAAAAAGTAAGTTGCAGGCTTGATGGAAAGTCTGATTCCCCTGTCCCGAAAGGACAGGGGGATAACCCCTCAGTCAAGCCTACGGCTTGCCAGCTCCCCTGTTAGGGAGCCAAAAGAAAAGTCTCCTCTTATAGAGGTGATTCCCCACGGGGTGGGGAAATGTCACCGTAGGTGACAAAGGGGACCGCTCAGTACGAGATGCCCGACAGGGCAGAGGAGTCGATATGTCCCCCTTGAAAAGGCACCCGAAGGGCGTGCCTTGTGCTGGGATGTCAGCGTAAGCTGACAGGGGGATAACCCCTCAGTCAAGCCTACGGCTT
>ERZ791906.1682-NODE-1682-length-14943-cov-3.647031_pt1 | contig 14943 bp, 9 predicted proteins | sample MGYA00510146_ERZ791906 | MGnify/ENA primary metagenome ERZ791906 (study PRJEB30046, sample SAMN00792096) | human gut metagenome | study: EMG produced TPA metagenomics assembly of the A metagenome-wide association study of gut microbiota in type 2...
TTGCTGTACTGTTTTTAGTTCGCCCTTTCTCTCATATCCGGCAAGACCGGTCTGAGTCCCCGAAGCCGGGGACCCAGTGCCAGCCTGCTGGTTTCCTGCCATCTCATATCCAGAGTTCGGCCGTTCCCTGTGAAAATCGTTGCACAGGGCTTCTCCTATCTCCCAATACGCATCGGATGTAGTCGTATTGTTTAGCCGCGCATAAAGCGCAAGCATACCGCCATGCTCATCACAATAATTGCACCGCCAGACATTTTTGACGAAATTCACATTCATCTTGCCGCGGCGGTCACCACAAAACGGGCAATCCACATATACACTGTTTGCCTGTCGGCGTCTGATTCGTAGATGTAGAAGTTCCACTACATCCATAATACCGAACGGAAAATCTCCTGGATATGAGTCCATCTGTTCTCCCTCCCTTCTTGGCCCCATAGATGGGGCTGCTTATCATCCGGCTTTCTGTGCGGCCATACCATCGAGCATGATCTGCGCCGCAGCACGAACGATATTGTTGGTGCTCTTGTTGCCTGGGGTGAGGTAGAATTTCAGACTCACCGGACGCTCCTTGGCAACTGTTGCCATGGTCTTTCCTTTGCTCAGACCGCTATCCACCACCACATTCTGCGCTTCTTCAAAGGTCATTACCTTCAAGATGTCTTCTACCGGAGTGCTCTCCGTATAAGAAGGCGCCACAGGCAGTTCTTCCGGTTCATCCGATTGGAATACGGAGGCGGCCGGCTGCTCAGACGCATCATCCTGTTTTGGACTGCTATCCAATGTAACCTCGCGGCTCGGTACCGGCAGCTCCATATTGGGAGCATTCTCCTCTACCTTGCCGGCAGGCAGTGTATCCATATTCTCCTTCTCTTCTGCAGCCATCTGCTGGACAGTAGGCTGTACCGGAGAAACCGGGGACTGTTCATTCTGAACCGGCTTTGCCGCAGGTTTCTGAATAGGCGCCGGACGAGCAGGCGCATTACGGCGCTCTACGGCGTTCTGAGGCGTTCTCTCCAGCTGGGCATGAACTTCCCCACCAGATTGCCGCAGCGCCGCTCCAGGGTCTTCTACGGGCCTCTGCGCCGCATTTGGCATTGGTTGCCGGATAGGAGCCGTCCCGGAAAGCGGAATACTGCTTCCAAACACCTTGCCCGTACTGTCAACAGCAACATCGGCAAACTGCAGACCGAAGCCGGCATCCGACAGCGCAGCACTCAATGCCTCATCCTGGGCAGCCTGTACATAGTCGGTATCTTCGTCTGCACTGTGTTGCGAGATGTAACTACTGATAGGCTCTGCATCACTGCGGTCCAGATAAACTCTGGCCTCCATAATCGCAAGCTGTTCCGTGATCCGCAGAGTAGTCAGTTTCATGCGGCCCTGGGGGTGACGCAGGCGAAACCACAGCTTCTGATAGGGCAATTCCAACTGCAGCATTTCCTCATTGGTTTTTCTGGACACCTTATGGCGCAGAAATTTGAGCGGGTCAAAGCCCGGCACCTTGTTCAGTTCTGCCACTGCCGGAATTGTTTTGTACATCATAGGCATCGGATTACTTTTTTCGTTCATGTTGGAAACTCCTTTCTGACATAAAAATAGGAGACGCCAAGTGCTATTTCTGCATCTGACCTCCCTTTTTTAACTTGCGTTCTTTAATTGTTCTTCCAATACAGCTGGAATGGGGATACCGGCTTTCTTTGCGTAGGCTTTGAAATACATCTGGATACGCATACCCAGCAGCGTATTTCGCTTTCCAATCTCATTACGATGGATTGCCATAAACAATACCTGTTTCTGCCCAATCAGCACCACCCGCTTTTTGGCACGCGTGATTCCGGTGTAGAGCAGATTACGGTACATCATGATGGTGTGCGCTTTGAGCAGCGGCATAATAACGGTCTCATACTCAGAGCCCATAGCCTTGTGGATCGTAGTAGCATAAGCCAGATCCACATTGCTCAAATCATCTACGCCGTATTCCAGTGTTCTGCCAGCGCCAAAATCCATGCCGATTTTTTTACCCTGGTCAGTGTCCTTAATATACCGGATGAAGCCCAAATCACCATTAGATACCTTTTCTGTGTTCTTGGTCTGCATGATGCGGTCATTGATCCGGAATATCTTGGGGCCGAACTTGATTTCCTCCTCCGCAGAGCGGAATGGGTTGACCAATTCACGAATGGTCTCATTCAGCTGTTCCGACGACGCGGCGCCTTCTGAACGGAAAGGTGAAAGAATCTGCACATTCTCAATGCCACTCTCCTGTATCTCCAAACAATACCGTTCTGTAATCTTTTCAGCGGTGTCTTCCTGACTATCACCAGACACGAAAACAAAGTCCGGTCCGTAAAACAGTTTGGTATTGCCCTCGTTAATAAATTTGGCATTATAGGCAATCAGACTATCCTTCGACTGACGGAAAATCTGATCCAGCACCGTTACTGGGACGATTTTGGTTTCGATGATCTCACGGAACACATTTCCGGCTCCTACGCTCGGAAGCTGATCTGGGTCGCCTACCAGTACGATTCTGGCATTTATCTTCATGCGTTCAAAAAATTTCTCAGCAAGCCACATATCCACCATGGAAAACTCATCCACAATGATTAAATCGGCCGACAGTGGCTCTGACTTTCTGTTCCGGCTACCCTCATCCTCTTCACTGGTCAGTCCCAGACCACTGTGTAATGTTCGGGCATCCTCAAAGCCGGTACTCTCCGACATCCTGCGGCTTGCCCGACCGGTAGGTGCCATAAGAGCAATTTTGCCATCAGGGTGTAGCCGCCGGTAAACCTCAAGTATCGTCCGTAGCACTGTTGTTTTACCAGTACCAGGAGAACCCGTAATTACTGACAAGCCATGCCTAAATGCTGCATAGACCGCAGCCTCCTGCTGTGCAGACAAGCGCAGTCCCATTTCAACCTTGACCTGTTCCAGCATCGGCGCAATATGCTCTACTGGCATCTGGGCGACCAGACGCTGGGCGATCCGGCGCGCCGTTTCGTCCTCTTGGGCAAACACTCTGGGAAGATAGATATTATCCTTCACGGAAACGACTGCTCCATTCAGGATCATTTCCTGCATCATATCCCTGACTTCCTGCTGATGCAGGCGAAGCTCCGGTACAGGTATCTTCTCATTGAGCAGTTTCAGCGCTGATTTCTCCAGTTCTTCAGAACTGATGTACAGATGGCCTCGTTTACTCTTGCCCTCATCCAGCGCACAAAAGACAGCCCCTTTGATACGCATAGAGTCATGGAGATTGCCCCCGCTCTTTTGTACGATTGCATCTACCCGCCGAAATCCAAAGCCGGAGATCTGGCAAAGCTCAAATGGGCTCTTTTCCAAAATCTCTACGCTGGTCGGGCCGAAATATTGATATATTTTCAATGCCGTCTTGGGAGTAATCTTAAACGGTGCCAGCAAGGTCATAATTCCTTGGAGCATACGGTTTTCTGCATAAGAAGCTTTGATGTCCTCCAATTTACTTTCCGTAATGCCCCGGATCTCCAACAGCCGCTCCGGCTGGTGTTCCAGAATATCCAGTGTGTCCACACCGAACCGCTCCACAATGTCTGCGGCAGTTTTGGGACCAATCCCTTTGATAAGCCCGGAGGCAAGGTAGCCCTCTACGCCGTTTTTTGTTCTGGGCACAATTTCACGCCACTGCTCCACCTGGAGCTGGACACCATACTTGCCCTTTGTCCATTCACCATCCAGTTCCAACTCTACCGCATCTGTCCGTGGAATCTCATACCCCACAGCTGTAAAGCGAATCAAATGGTCTTTGTACCGCCTGTTTGACCTGGCCTCGGCTGGCACGCTCTGATCTGCGGTTTTTACACTGACGATACAAAACTTATTGGCAGGATTATAAAAAATCGTCCCGTCGTAGGTACCAATACAATTCATCCTTTTTCACCTCACTAAGCGGCCTCCATAATCGAGGCTCTAACACTGAACCGTCTGGATTCGGATACTGTAACAAACTGCTCGTAAATATCCGGATGCTCCAGTTTCAACCGAAGCAGGTTATCCTTGTCGATGATGGACTTGCGAACAGGGGTATAGGTAACCGTATAGTTCACTCCCTCCTGCTCACAGACTGCAGTGCAGCTGGTACCCATTTCCGCAATCAACAGCGCCTTCAGACGCTGAATATCCTTGTCGATTTCTTTGGAGTACACCTCTGCATTTTTCTTTTCATCCAGAAGCCGCAAATACTGCATGAGTTTTGCAGTCATATCCAGGTCGAGTGCAACGGCCGGGGCATTTTTATCTGCCGGGCCAAAGTGTTTGCGTGCGCTCTCAATAATCAAGGCCCCACTTTCTGTATAGGGCGGCGGCACATGGCGCTGCACATGGTTTTCCCAGAAATACTGCTCCAAAAAGACCATCTCAGCCTCATACTCGAAATCACGCTTGACCTCCCGGATAATAACTTCCTCCTCGTTGTTACCATACAGGCAGCAAAAGAAACATCGGTCAATATCCGTTACTGCCATATAATGACGCCCCTGAGATTCATAGTAGACTGGAACAGTCTCCTTCCCATTCATCCACCAGTTATCTCTGGCATTATAGTTTGTGGTCTTAATCTCAAGGATCGCTGTGGTGCCATCCGGCAGTTCCACAAAGTAGTCCACATCAGCCAGCATCCAAGGATACTGTGGGTGCTGGAACATCTTTTTGATTTGGTAGACCCGATATCCGGTTTTCCGCTCGAATATCTTTGCTACCAGAGGCTCCAGCAAATGCCCCATTTCCATGGCAACCCAGTTGCCCTCATCATCTTCCACTGACGCTATGTTCAGTTTGTCGTAGTACAGATCCCTGGCTGTCCGGAATGGAGAAGTGCCAAAGATCGCCGATACATCGCTGCCGCCGATTCCACGGCGCCGGTAATCCAGCCAGTCTTCTTCTGAAAGATCTGCCGTTTCTACCAGCACCAGCGGTTCATGCCGCTTTCGTTCAGCACTACTGCTGCCAGACATATCAAATCCCCCTTCGTGATCTTCGGGGCAAAATAACTGCCCTCGCCATTGGTGCAACATTTCGGGGCCGGAGCGAAGATACTGCCTGTCTCTTCATCTTCCAGTCCGTGGAGTGTGCCGGCTTGACCCGCCGACCATTCTGCTTTCTTTTCTGCTTCACATTCATGTACATGACCTGCCTTTCTCAGTTTTGATTTATCCTTAAAGCCCTTTCAGGCTTACAGGCAATAAAAAAGCGAGCATGACAGACGGCATAAAGCCTGGCGCCCATAGTTGCCTATGAACCGATGTCATTCTCGCAATGGTGGGTAAATCCCGTAAAATAAAAAAAGCCAGCAATATACCGGCCTGAAAAGGCGCAGTGATACTACTGACACAAGTACAAAATTAACAGCGTGTGCAATGCAGTCATTACTCCGCAACACAAGCCCTAAAGCCTGTGTACCCTGACGGGCAACGCACAAAAATCAATTACATTGCAATTCTAACACAATATATAGTGTTTGTCAATTCAAACATTCTATATATTGATTTTTGGATTTTCTTTAAATTTTCTTTCCTCTTTGCAGAAGTTCTTTCTTCCCCGCCTATTTATAGGATGTATCGGATCATTTGGTAATACCGGATGATCCCTACGCTCTTTTAGTACCTTGACAAGTTCATAACCTCTATGGGGAGTTATACAGGAATTCTGGACAGTGTGCGATGACCACAGAAGCGCGCCCATAATCGAAGTGCTGCACAGCAGCAGCCTGAAATACACGGCAGAACCGTTCTGGCGTAGGAAATGGCCCCATTAGAGTTCTTTTGTTATTTCAATACCTCCTGACCTCAAGACCGTTTTCATTGTTTTTGTTGAAAACCTTCTTCTACAAATCGTAAGGGATCATTGTAATCGAAAAAAGGAGGACGATTATGGAGAAAAGAAAACCGAATGACCTACCGCCGGAGCAGTGCTTGGCTGTTGATACCGATACCCTTTGCAAACTGTTGTGCTGTGGAAGGCACACTGCAGTACAGATTGGGGATCTTGCCAATGCACGCATTACCATGAACACCCGTGTCCTATGGAGTGTCCAGCGTATCAAAGAATATCTTTATGATATTTCCGGCTAAATAACCATGCCAGTAAGGCGCACTACACTTTTATAATCAGGAGGTACCAGTAATGGCAAAAGTGAGAAAAGACAACAAAGGACGAAATCTTCGGCCCGGAGAAACACAACGGGCAGATGGCAGCTATATGTATGTCTACAAATTAGGCACTAAAAAGAAATATCTTTACGACTCCGATCTCGCAAGTCTTCGTGTCAAAGAAAAGCAGATCAACAAAGATAAGGATGATGGCATCCGTACTCAGGAAGCCATGAAGCTTACCCTGAATGATATGTTCAAGGTCTACATGAATAACAACATCAAACTGAAGCCCTCCACCAGAGCAAATTATCTTTACCTGTGGGACTTCTATGTGAAAGAAGAGCCTTTCGCTAACATGCCTCTGCCACAAATCCACAGAAGTGATATTCTCGCGTTTTATACCAAACTGCTGAAACACGGTTTTGCTATCAACTCACTGGAGAGCATCAACACCATTGTTCACCCTACGCTTGAAATGGCCGTGGACGACGATTACATCCGCAAAAATCCCAGCAAGGGCATTTACCGCAAGCTCAAGACGGACGGCAGCGCTCCAAAGCCTAAACGGCGGATCGCACTCACTAAAACGCAACAGCAGAATTTCCTGCGTTTTATTGCCAAGTCCCCTACATACAGCCATTGGCTCCCCATCATGACTGTGCTCCTTGGAACAGGAATGCGTGTAGCAGAATGTACCGGCATTACCAAAAGCGATATTAACTTGAGCGAAAACACAATCTCGGTCAACCACAACTTAATCTACCGGGTCATTGACGGAAAAGCCGGATTTCACATTACCACTCCCAAAACTGAGAGCGGTACACGAATTATCCCTATCCTCTATCCAGAGGTGGCCGAGCAGCTTCGCCTCCAGATTGAAACCATCGACGCATTGTATCCAGACGATCAACTGGTGTTAGGAGGAGTTCACGGTTTTGTTTTCCGCAACCGAACCGGCTCATTCATGAGCGCCCACAATATCAATCGGGCGATTGAGAGAATCAGCGTAACTTACAACATGGAGGAAATGGATCAGGCTGAACTGGAAGACCGTGAACCGGATCTGCTCCCTCATTTTAGTGTTCACAACTTGCGGCACACCTTCTGTACCCGGCTCTGCGAAAGCACCAACGATGTTAAATTCATTCAGCAAGTCATGGGGCATGCCGATTTCTCTACTACAATGGACATCTACACCCATATCACACAAGAGAATATGCAGGAGAAGGCAAAAAACATTAGTGTGAACATGAAGCTGATGTAAAAAGAAAGGCGAATCTGCATTTTATAAGCAGATCCGCCTTTCATATTGCTTCATCCGGTTTCGTAGGGTCTCGCGCAAAAGTTGTAGAAAAGTTGTAGTAACGCGATTTTTTGTAGTAAATGACCTCTTTAGTACAGCTTTGCTCCTGCCGGAATACTGTCATCCAGCATCAAAAGATTTAAGCCTTCCCGTCCGTCATACTCGTACACTGCGGAAATCAGCATACCCTCGGAATCAATACCCATCATCTTTCTCGGCGGCAGGTTTGTGATTGCCACACAGGTCTTACCAACCAGCTCTTCCGGCTCGTAATACTCGTGAATACCGCTTAAAATGGTGCGTTTCCGGTCTGTTCCGTCATTCAGTGTGAATTTCAGGAGCTTCTTGGACTTCGGCACTGCCTCACAGGCTTCGATCTTAACCACTCTGAAATCAGACTTGCTGAATGTCTCAAAGTCTACATCATCTGCAAACAAAGGCTCGATTTTCACCTTGGAAAGATCAATCTGTACGCTTGGCGCGGACACGGTTGCAGCCTCTGCAGAACCATTTACCGCTGCTTTTTCGGCTTTGTTTTCAGCCCGCTTTGGTTCCAGGGTCTTCATTGTCGGGAACAAGATAACGTCTCTGATAGAAACGGATTCTGTCAGCAGCATAACAAATCTGTCGATACCAACACCCAGACCGCCTGTAGGGGGCATACCGTATTCCAGCGCAGTCAGGAAGTCCTCATCAATCATATTTGCCTCATCGTCGCCGTTTTCGCGCAGATATTCCTGATATTCAAAACGCGCACGCTGGTCGATGGGATCGTTCAGCTCGGAGTATGCGTTGCCGTATTCTCTGCCGACAATAAACAGCTCGAATCTTTCTGTAAATTCCGGTTTATCGGGCTTTCTCTTTGTCAGAGGAGAAATTTCTACAGGGTAATCAATGATGAAGGTAGGCTGAATCAGGTTCTTTTCTACGAATTCTTCAAAGAACAGGTTCAGAATATCGCCCTTTACATGGCGTTCTTCAAATTCTACGCCCTTTTCTGCCGCGATTTTCTTTGCTTCCTCTGTATCCTTCACCTGGTCGAAATCAACGCCTGTAAACTGCTTTACGGCATCTGTCATTGTGATTCTTGCGAAGGGCTGACCCAGATCCAGATCATAGCCGCCGTAGGTAATCTTTGTTGTGCCCAGCACGTTCTGTGCTACGGTGCGGAACATTTCTTCCGTAATATCCATCATGCCCTTGTAATCTGTGTAGGCCTGATACAGCTCCATCAGGGTAAATTCGGGGTTATGACGAACGGAAATGCCCTCGTTTCTGAATACACGACCAATTTCATATACTCTTTCAAAGCCGCCGACAATCAGTCTCTTCAGGGGCAGCTCCAGCGCAATACGGCAGTACATATCAATATCCAGTGTATTGTGGTGTGTGATAAAGGGTCTTGCGGACGCACCGCCGGGGATGGTCTGCAAAACGGGAGTTTCTACCTCTAAGAAGCCCTTTGCGTCCAAAAACCTTCTGATTTCTGTAATAATTTTGGAACGCTTGATAAAGGTATCTCTGGATTCGGGGTTTACAATCAGGTCTACATATCTCTGTCTGTAGCGCAGCTCCTGATCCTTCAGACCATGGAACTTTTCGGGCAGAACCTGCAGGCTCTTGGAAAGCAGAACAACCTCTTTTGCGTGTACGGAAATTTCGCCTGTTTTTGTTTTGAATACAAAGCCCTTAATGCCGATGATATCACCGATGTCATATTTTTTGAATGCAGCGTAATCCTCCTCGCCGATGTCATTCTTGCTGACATAGGACTGCATCAGACCGTTTCTGTCCTGAATATTGCAGAAGGATGCCTTCCCCATGATACGCTTGCTCATCAGTCTGCCTGCGATGCAAACATCCTTATTCTCCAGCGCATCAAAGTTCGCTCTGATTTCGTCGCTGTGGTGTGTCACGTCATATTTTACAATCTGGAAGGGGTCCTTGCCTGCTTCCTGCATCTGTGCCAGCTTTTCTCTTCTGATTCTATTCTGTTCACTCAGCTCCTGCTGGGTCAACTCCTTATTTTCCTCTGCCACTTTTCTTCCTCCTGTCCGTTCTTTTGTAATGGTTTTATTTTGTAAATCTCAGCACCTTGAATTCTACTTCGCCGTCAGGTGTTTCAATCATAATGATATCGTCCTTTTTATGTCCCAGAAGTGCCATACCGACAGGGGATTCGTTGGAAATTCTGCCGTTCATGGGGTCTGCCTCTGCAGAGCCTACAATGGTGTATTCCATTTCCTCGTCAAATTCCACATCCAGCACCGTTACGGTCGTACCCAGGCTGATGGTATCCTTTGCACCCTCTTCTTCATCGATAACCTCTGCATTGCGCAGCATTTTTTCCAGCTGCACGATACGCGCTTCGATTTCTGCCTGTTCTTCCTTCGCTGCATCATATTCGGCGTTTTCGGAAAGGTCACCCTGACCTCTTGCTTCTTTGATTTTTTCTGCTACGTCTTTTCTGCGGACGGTTTTCAGGTTTTCCAGCTCCGCCTCCATGTTTTTCAGACCGTCATAGGTCAAAACAACTTTCTTTTCTGTCATGGGTGTGTCACTCCTCGTTTTAGTCTCATTTCATGCTTTCCTCGTTTTAGACAAGGAAAAAAGGAAGGCTTGCGATTACCCTCCCGAACCATCGTAATATTATATACTGATTCCGATCGGATTGTCAACGCTTTTTCCTTGAAAAATCAAGGCTTCTTATCCGGATACAGCTTTATTTTTACCCTTTTGCCGAAGGCGGAAAAGCCCGAAACGGAAAAACCCTTCTCCTGCAAGGCGGAAAACAGCCGCTCCCCGTCCCAATCCTCTGCCGAAAAGCCTTCCCGAAACGCCGCGCAGCCAAGGTATGCCCTCGCCTCGGCAAGCCTGCCCTCCATCTGCTCACCGCCCTCTGCCGCCATGCGGAAAAAGAACCCCTCCGCCGCCGAAATATCCGGACGCAGACTCCTAAGCCGCCGCAGAACAGGGCGATTGCCTGCGAAATCCAGCCAGATGCACCCCCGCTTCAGAATATGCTCATAGGCACGCTGCTCCATGCCGCAGGAAAGCACCACATCCGCCGCCCCAAGCGCAGCATTTTTCGGGGAGGAAAAGACCTCCGCCATCAAGCCGCGCTCCGCATAAAGCCGCTGCACCACGCCCTCTGCCGTTTCCGGCTCCTGCGTAAAAATGGCAAGGCGGTTCACCTCATTTCCCAGAGAGGAAAGCACCCTCCCCCAGATATGCGGCTCGCCCCCTGCCAGAAGAAATGCCGATTCCTCCGGATTTCTGCCCTGCCGGCGCAATGCCTCTGCCGCACCTGCGAAGGCAAAAAGCTGTGCCAGCCTGCGCCCCTCGGCAAAGGGAAGCTGTTCTCTGGGAAATTCTCCCTCGGCAGGCGGCACAATGATGGCGGCACCCGCTTCCTCCAGGGCTGCCAGAAGGCGTGATGCCCCCCTTCTCCAATCTGCTGTCAGTACGGCTGTCCGCTCTGCCTGCAAAATGCCTGTCAGTACCCCGTCCACTCGTGTCAGTGTGTACGGGTAAGTGTCCACTGTTTTTCTCTGTCTCCACCGCTGCGGCAGCAGCTTTGTCCACTTAGGAAGGACAGGCTCCTCCCCCTCTTCCAGAAATCGCACTCTTGCCGGTTCCATGCTCTATTCCCCCTTTTCCGATAGGCTTTTCCCTGTTTTGTCAGAGAAATTCGCCTGCTTTTTCCTTAAAACTCCATACGATTCCAAAAAATTACATCCGTTTGTACTTTTCTTAATGCAAAACTTACAAGTATTTAATTTTGTACACAAAATACAAGTTCTTTTTCTCATACAGTATTGACAACAAAATTTCAATAATCTAACATTAAATTATACAAAAGATAGCAATTCCCCATTCAGACGGGAACCCGATACAGGATAACAAATCACTATTTCTATCCCTTACTATTTATATGAAAGGAGTCCACACCATGAACACAAAAATGATGAAGACCATGGATGGTAATGAAGCTGCGGCATACGTTTCCTATGCCTTCACAGAGGTCGCAACGATTTACCCCATCACTCCCTCCTCCCCTATGGCGGAGCACGTAGACAGCTGGGCTGCAAACGGCAAAAAGAATATCTTCGGCCAGACCGTGCGTCTGCTGGAGCTGGAATCCGAGGCAGGTGCCGCAGGCGCAATGCACGGCGCTCTGGAGGCAGGCACACTGGCAACAACATATACCGCATCTCAGGGGCTGCTGCTGATGATTCCCCCGATGTACAGAATCGCAGGGCAGCTGAAGCCCGGCGTATTCCACGTTGCATCCAGAACCGTTGGTACACATGCCTTCTCCATCTTCGGCGATCACTCCGACGTTATGTCCTGCCGTCAGATTGGCTGCGCAATGCTTTCCTCCGCATCCGTACAGGAGGTTATGGACTTAGCAGGTGTGGCACACCTTTCCGCAATCAAGGGCAGCGTTCCCTTCATCCACTTCTTCGATGGCTTCCGCACCTCTCATGAGCTGCAGAAAATCGAAGTAATGGACTATGAGGATCTGGAAAAGCTGGTGGATCAGGATGCACTGAAGAAATTCAGAAAGAATGCACTGAATCCCGAACACCCCGTACAGCGCTCCACCGTACAGAACCCCGACGTATTCTTCCAGAACAGAGAGGCATGCACACCCTTCTACACCAGACTGCCTGAAATCGTAGAGGAATACATGAACGAAATCAACAAAATCACAGGCAGAAATTACAAGCTGTTCAACTACTTCGGCGCAGCTGACGCAGAGCATGTTATCGTAGCGATGGGCTCCGTAACAGGCGTTGCGCAGGAGGTTGTGGAAAGCCTGACCGCAAAGGGCGAAAAGGTTGGTTTCCTGCAGGTTCACCTGTACAGACCCTTCTCTCTGGCACACTTCGCAGCAGCTCTGCCCGAAACAGTAAAGGTTCTGACCGTTCTGGACAGAACAAAGGAACCCGGCGCACTGGGCGAGCCTCTTTACGGCGATGTTTGTTCCGCACTGATCGAAACAGGCAGAACCACAAAGGTTCTGGCAGGCAGATACGGTCTGTCCTCCAAGGATGTGACTCCTGCACAGATTATCGCAGTATTTGACAACATGAAGGGCGCACAGAAAAACCACTTCACCGTTGGTATCATTGATGATATTTCCAACAGCTCCATCGAGGTTGGCGCAGAGCCCGATCTGGCTGACGCAAGCACCGTATCCTGCAAATTCTGGGGTCTTGGCTCCGACGGTACGGTTGGCGCAAACAAAAACTCCATCAAAATCATCGGTGACCACACAGATAAATACGCACAGGCTTATTTTGAATATGACACAAAGAAATCCGGCGGTATCACACGTTCTCACCTGCGTTTCGGCGACAAGCCCATCCGCTCCAGCTATCTGGTAACAAAGAACGCAAACTTCGTTGCTTGTCATAACCAGAGCTACATGGAAAAATATGATATCGTTTCCGAAATCAAACCCGGCGGCACCTTCCTGCTGAACTGCACATGGACACCCGAGGAGCTGGATCATCACCTGTCTGCGGAGGTAAAGAGAACCATCGCAAACAACAACATCCACTTCTACACCATTGATGCAATCAAGATTGGTAAGGAAATCGGTCTGGGCAACAAGACAAACGCAATTTTGCAGTCCGCATTCTTCAAGCTGGCAAACATCATCCCCGTTGATGACGCAGTTACATACATGAAGGCGGCTATCGTAAAATCCTACGGCAAGAAGGGCGAAAAGGTTGTCAACATGAACTATGCCGCTGTTGACGCAGGGCTTTCCGGTCTGACCAAGATTGACGTTCCCGCAAGCTGGAAGGATGCAAAGGACGTAGATCAGGAAGCAATCAAGAAGGTTCTTCCCGAATATGTTGAAAAGCTGATGGTTCCCATGAACGCACTGAAGGGCGACCTGCTGCCTGTATCCGTATTCGCAGGCAGAGAGGACGGCACAGTTCCTCTTGGCACCTCCGCATTTGAAAAACGCGGTGTTGCGATTGACGTTCCCGCATGGGATGCAGCAAAATGTATCCAGTGTAACCAGTGCTCCTACGTTTGCCCTCACGCTGCAATCCGTCCTTTCCTGCTGACAGAAGAAGAAGCAGCAAATGCTCCCGCATCCTACGCAGTTCTGGATGCAAACGGCGCAGGCGAAATCAAGCAGTACAAATTCCGTATGCAGGTTGACCCTCTGGATTGTCAGGGCTGCGGTGTCTGCGTAACAGCCTGCCCTGCAAAGGAAAAGGCACTTGTGATGCAGCCTCTGGAAACACAGCTGCACGAACAGGACAACTGGGACTTCTCCCTGACCCTGTCTGATAAGAAAAACCCCATGAGCAAATTCACCGTAAAGGGCTCTCAGTTCGAACAGCCTCTGCTGGAGTTCTCCGGCGCATGTGCAGGCTGCGGCGAAACAGCTTATGCGAAGCTGATGACACAGCTTTACGGCGACAGAATGTATCTGGCAAACGCAACAGGCTGTACACAGGCTTGGGGTGCAGCAGCTCCCTGCGTACCTTACACCACAAACAAGGAAGGCTGGGGCCCCGCATGGAGCAACTCCCTGTTTGAAAATAACGCACAGTTCTCCGTTGGTATGGTTCTTGCTGTAGAGCAGCAGAGAGACCGCGTAACCATGAAGGTGAAGGATCTGCTGGCACTGACCGCAGGCACAGATTTTGCGGCAGCAGCTGAAACATGGCTGGAAAACTGGGATAACGGCGACAGAAGCAAGGCTGACAGCCGTGCGGTTATCGCAGCACTGAAGGAGCTGCAGGTTGACGGTGCAGCAGCAGAGCTGAAGGACTTCATTCTGGAAAACAGCGAACACCTGACAAAGAAATCCATGTGGATGTACGGCGGTGACGGCTGGGCATACGACATCGGCTACGGCGGTCTGGATCACGTTCTGGCAAGCGGCCGTGACGTAAACGTACTGGTTGTAGATACCGAGGTTTACTCCAACACAGGCGGTCAGTCCTCCAAGGCAACCCCCATCGGCGCTGTGGCACAGTTTGCCGCAGGCGGTAAGCCTACTGTAAAGAAGGATCTGGGTATGCTGGCAATGAGCTATGGCTACATCTATGTTGCACAGGTTGCACTGGGCGCAGACCCCAACCAGCTTATCAAGGCACTGAAGGAAGCAGAGGCATACAAAGGACCTTCCCTGATTATTGCTTATGCACCTTGTATCAACCATGGTATTTCCAAGGGCATGGCAAATGCACAGCTGGAAGCAAAGCTGGCTGTTCAGGCAGGCTACTGGCACCTGTATCGCTTCAACCCCGACCTCAAGAAGGAAGGCAAGAATCCCTTCATTCTGGATTCCAAGGAGCCTACACTGGACTTCAATGAATTCCTGATGGGTGAGGTTCGTTACGCTTCTCTGGTTCGTACCTTCCCCGAAACCGCAGAGGTTCTGTTGAAGGAAGCAGCAGAAAATGCAAAGGATAAATACGCATCCTATAAGAAGCTGGCAGAGGCTTAAAAAATAATTAAAAAAAACGAAGG
>ERZ791906.1689-NODE-1689-length-14908-cov-2.513634_pt1 | contig 14908 bp, 9 predicted proteins | sample MGYA00510146_ERZ791906 | MGnify/ENA primary metagenome ERZ791906 (study PRJEB30046, sample SAMN00792096) | human gut metagenome | study: EMG produced TPA metagenomics assembly of the A metagenome-wide association study of gut microbiota in type 2...
AGGTAGAAGGCCGCACTTATCCGGTGGACCTCTACTATCTGCCGCCACAGCATGACGATGAGGAACTTCCGGCTCATGTGGCGCGTGCCGTGGATTGGCTGGATACTCTGGACGACCGCGGGGATGTGCTTGTCTTCCTTCCCGGAGAACGCGAAATACGTGAGGTGGCGGAAAAACTGGAAGGCCGGAATCTGAGAAACACGCGCATTCTGCCTTTGTTCGCCAGGCTGGGCCTGGCGGACCAGCAAAGGATTTTTCATCCGGAGCAGGGATACCGCCGCATCGTGCTGGCTACAAATGTGGCGGAAACGTCCCTGACAATCCCCGGCATCATTTATGTTATCGACTCCGGCCTGGCGCGCGTCAGCCGCTATAGCCCGGCACGCCAAGTGCAGCGGCTTCAGATAGAACCCGTCTCCAAGGCCAGCGCCCGCCAGCGCGCCGGCCGTTGCGGCCGTGTGTGCGAAGGTGTGTGCATCCGCCTGTACAGTGAGAAGGACTGGGAGGACAGGCCGGATTTTACGGACCCGGAAATCAGGCGCAGCGCACTGGCCGGGGCGCTGCTCCGGATGAAAGACCTGGGATTGCCGGAAATGCCGGAGTTCCCACTTCCGGATCCTCCTTCATCCAAACTGGTGACGGAAGGTTACCGCACCTTACGGGAGATCGGCGCTCTGGACAAAGCCCGGCAGCTCACGCCCGTAGGCAAAAAGCTGGCGCGGTTGCCCATTGACCCGCGGCTGGCCCGCATGCTGCTGGAGGCGCAACATGAACAGGCCCTGCCGGAAATGCTGGTGATTGTAGCCGGCCTGGGCATCATGGATCCCCGTGAACGCCCTGCGGATGCCGCTCAGAAGGCGGACCAGGCCCACGCGCAGTGGAAGGAAGAAGACAGTGACTTCCTATCTCTGCTCAAATTATGGAAGGCTGCATGGCAATTCCGGGAGGGAAGGCGCTGGCGTAAAAACCAGCTTCGGAAATGGTGCGGGAGAAATTTCCTCAATTTCCACCGCATGATGGAATGGTTCAATTTATGGGAGGACCTTTCCCGGCTGGTCAGGGAAACACTGAAATGCAGAATTTCCCCTTTGGAAGAAGAAACGGAGCGGCAGGCTTCCTTTGCCATGATTCACCGGAGCATCTTGGCGGGCGTTCCGCGCCAGTTCGGCCTCTGGGATGCAGATAACCGGGAATATCGTGGCGCCGGAGGACGTTCCTTCGGCATTTTTCCCGGTTCCGGCCTGTTCCGCCGTAAAAAAAGGAGTGAATGGGTAATGGGCGTGGAGTTGGTGGACACCACGCGCCTGTGGATGCGCCGCGCCTCCATTTTGGAACCGGAATGGGTGGAGCGGGTAGCGCCCCATTTGTGCGAATCACACTATTCCGGAGCGCGGTGGGACAGGGAGCAAGGGGCTGTTTACGCAGTGGAACGCGTCGTGTGCGGCGGCTTGCGCATTATTGATAACAGGCGTGTGCACTATGGCCGTATCAATCCCGCCCATGCGCGAGAAATAATGATACGCGAAGGCCTGTTGGGCGGTGGTTTCCGCACGAAACCCGCCTGTATCAGGTATCTGGAAACGCTCCGGGAAGAGGTTCGGCAGATAGAGCTGAAGTTGCGCCGTCCGGACCAGGTCTGGTGTGAGGAAGGAGTTTTTGAATTCTTTAACAGGCTTGTTCCCCCGGACTGCTGTACGGCCAGGGCTTTTTTGCGGTGGGCCGCCGGTGTGGAAAAGAAAAACCCGGAAGCTCTGCATGTTCCGCCACAGGAAGCCATGTACGAATTCTGGGGGAAAGACCTGCTGGATGGTTTTCCGGATGAAATCACCTGTAAAGGAGCGGAATATGCCGTGTATTACCAGAATGATCCCGGCGCGGAAGATGACGGCGTGACCCTGGGCGTCCACATCGACCAGTTGCCGGATATTCCCGAATGGTTGCCGGAGTGGGGGGTTCCCGGTCATCTGGCCCAGCGGGCGGAATGCCTGCTGCGTTCCCTTCCCAAGGATTTGCGCGTCTTTCTCCAGCCTATCAGCCAAAAGGCCGCTTACTTTGCGGAACTGAGGCATGGCCTGGAACCGGACGGGCCGCTGGCGGGGAAACTGGCGGAATTTGTGGAAGTGGAAACGGGAAAATTTTGCGCGCCCTCCTTTTTTGACATGAACCGTCTTCCTGCGGAGCTGGTTACGAAGATATGGGTGTGCGATGATGAAGGGGAAGAGCTTGCCATGGGCACGGATGTTGCGGAACTGAATAACCGCCTGGGTAAAAAACTTTCCCGCCGGTTCCAGGAAACAGCGGAGGATATCGTGTCCGTAACCGGCATGAAGGAATGGAGCTGCGGAGATTTGGAATACACGGTGGATGTGGCGGGAAGGCCGGGTTATGTGGCTCTGGTGGATGAAGGAGCATCCGTGGGCGTCCGTGTCTTTGAGGATGAACTGAGCGCTGCGGAATCCCACCGGGAAGGGTGCCTGCGTTTCATGCGCCTGCGCCAGACGGACCAGCTTAACCATCTCCGCAGAAAATTTCCGTTGAAGCTGGAAGGAAAGCTCTCTCTTCATATGCTCGGACGGGAGCCGTCTACCAATGCGGAAGACCTGGTGGACGTTGCCGCGGAGATAGCCATGGGCCGTCCTTTGCCGCGCACGGCGGAGCAATTCGCTGCTGCGGAAATGAATCTGCGCCAAAACCTTTTTGACGCGGCGCATAACGTGGCGGATATATGGGAACTGGTGGCGGGTACGGAACATGCCGTCAGGGACTTTACGGCGCTGCAAAAGGGTGTGCGCCATACGGAGCGCATCACGGCTGACCTTCAGCGCCAGCTTGACTGGTTGTTACGCCCCCGTTTCCTGTGGGCGCATGGAGCGGAACGCTTGCCGGACCTGAAACGGTACATGCAGGGAATTGCGGAGCGTATCAGACGCATCGGCCAGCAACCCCTTGCCAGGGAATTGGAACGCCTGGACCTCTTTGAACGCGTGTATTTTCCCTGGCATCAGGTTTTGAAGGAACATGCCGGAGACCTGCGCTGGATGCAATACGGTTATTTGCTGGAAGAATACCGCCTGGCCGTTTTCGCTCCCGCCATCTCCGTCAAGGGCCGCGTCTCCGAAAAACGTCTGGTGGCTTCTTTTGAAGCATTGTCAAGCCAGTAAAACCAGGACGGAGGCTGTTTGCACAGGCGGCTTATCCGGCGCCTTTTTCTGAAATGGAGAGGGATACCCTCAGCCTGCTCGCGGAAGATGGTTTACAATCCTTTGGATAATTGGGCGAATTCAATCAAATTGGTTTCCTTGCCGAACAGGACCAGAATGTCGTGGTCTTCAAAAACGAGATCCGGGGAAGGGGTGCCAATGACGGGAATGCGCGGTATGGACAGGATTTCCCGGCGCCCCTGCGGAGTCTGGGCCTCCCCGCGGCGGATGGTGAGCAGGTTGAGGTGGTGTTCCGTGCGCAGGCCTACATCCCGCAGGCGCTTGCCCACCCAGATGCGCGGCACGGCTATTTCCACGATGCTGTGGTTTTCGTCCATGGGGGAAACGCGCAGGAATTCCGGGGATTCCAACTGGCTGGCGAGCTGCTTGGAAGCCACGCGGGACAAGTTGATGAGCGCATACACGTTCATCTGGCTTAAAATGTGTTCGTGCACCGGACTCATGACGCGGGCGTAGATGTAGCGGACGCCCATTTTCTGAAGGTGCGTGACGACGAGAAGGTTTTCTTCAAAACTGTCTCCGATGGCGACAATGACGGCGGACTGGTCGTCCAGTTCCAACTCACGCAAAGCGGCCGGATTAGTGTAATCCGTCACCACGGCATAAGTCACCAGATCCTTGATTTGCTCCAATTCTTCATCCGTGGAGGCAACGGCTACTACTTCAATATTACGGGCGGAAAGTTCTGTGCAGAGTTCCTGCCCAAACTGGCCCAGGCCGATAACGGTGTATCTCATAATGGTATATTCAGGTTAACGGGATTTTGACGGATGGATAGCGGTAATGCCTCGGAGTAGGGGTGCCGGCCAGCGCAATGAGAAAAGCGAAGAGCCCCACGCGGCCGGCGAGCATGTTGACGATAAGAAGGTATTTGGAAGGGCCGCTTAAATCTGGAGTAATGCCCCGCGACACGCCTACCGTAGCAAAAGCGCTGCAGTTTTCAAAGAAGATATCCAGAGAGCTCATGGAGGGCTCCAGGGCGCAAATCAGGACGGTAAAGCAGCCGATCCAGGCGCAGGAGACCACCACGGTAATCACGCAGCGCGCCACGGTGCGCTGGTCGATGCGGCGGCGGAAGAATTCCACATGATCCCTGCCGCGGAGGATGCGCAGGATTTCCGCGCCTGCAATGGCGCAGGTAGTGGTTCTCATGCCGCCTGCCGTGCCGCCGGGGCTGCCTCCCACCATCATCAGACCGCACATGATGAGGCTGGCTGCGGGCAGATAGCGGCCGTAGTCGGTGATATTGAATCCCGCCGTGCGTGCCGTGACGCTGTCGAAAAGGCAAATCCAGAGGTGTTCCCCCAACGGTTCCGCGGCATGGGGAGAGGAAACGGCAAAGATGGCCAGGGCGCCTCCCGCCAGCAAAATCCCCGTGGAGATCATCACCAGTTTGAAGTAAGGGGTCCACTGCATGTGCAGGCGGCGGTGTTTGGAAAAAAAGTGGTTTGCCAGGCGCGAATTGATTTCCTTGTAAATGCCGAATCCCAGGCCGCCGCATACGATCAGCGCCATGATGACCGCCTGCCCGCTGTAGCACAGGCGGATGCCCGGCTCCATCAAATTCATCGGGAAAGTTGAAAAACCAGCATTGCAGAAGGCGGAAACGGAGTGGAACAGGGAATGCCACCACAAAGGCTCCCCCATCAGGTTGATGTCCTTCCCTTCCCAGGAAAAATAAAGAAGGACGGCGCCGCACAGTTCGATGAACAGCGTACTGACCACAATAGTGGTGATAAAGGAGACGACGGCTCCCAGATTGTCTTCATCAAGCAGATCCGTCAGCAGCACGCGGTCCCTCAGGGAAAAACCCTGGCCTGCCACCATGGCTACGAAGTAGGCGAACGTCATGATGCCGAATCCGCCAATCTGGATAAGGGCAAGCGTGAACATTTCTCCCAGCGGGGTAAAAGTATGGGCAAAATCCACGGCGTTCAGACCGGTGACGCATACTGCGCTGGTGCTGGTGAACAGGGCATCCGTAAAACTGAGTGTAATACCCGGATATGTGGAATTAGGCAGCAGAAGCAATCCGGTGCCTGCCAGGATGACTACTCCCAGAGAAGCTACAAACTGCATGGCGGGGGCCATAAGAGGCCGGCCTTTTTTTTGCTTGCCCACCAGCCATTCAAAAATCCTGGTCAGGGACATCAGCGTGGGGATGGCAATCAGCCCGGCCGTAATCACCAGGCGGGAAAGCTCCGTGAACCTCATGTATCCCGCTTCCTGTTGTTCCCTGGCAATCAGGAGAAAAATCATGAGGCAGCTGATGATTTGGAAAATCAGGAGCCTCAGGGAAGGGCGGTTGATTTCCTTCCGGAAATAGGAACCCAGAATACCCGTCAGGTGGCCCAGCGTGGCAACGGCTGCAATCAGCCGCGACCACTCATGTTCCGCCCGCGTCAGGGGCCAGCCCAGCTCCCAGACCACCGCCCCCAGAAGAATGGCAATGCAGACGGCTGCAAGTTTGGTGAATCCCGAGCGTGTAGTGGTCATGAATGGAAATGCCTTATGCGGACTCTACCACCTGGACATGGAAAGAAAAGCTCTTAGGCCGTTTTATGCATGCGGGCGGGAAAGGGGCAGATGCCGCACTGCGTTTCTTCATGGCGGGGCAGGGCCGGCCGGAAAGTGAGTGGAATAGTGATATTGATGAATTTCAGTAAATTTCTCTTACTGTGGATATGCGGGATGGAAACGCTGCCGAAGAGGGCCTTGGCCAAAAAGGGAACATGTTTATCAAAAGGCATCCCGCGGCAAGCCGTATTTTAGGCTTTTCCTTTGGCGGCGGTGATGGCTTGATAGGGCCGTGCTGGCTAAAAGAATCATTCCGTGTCTGGACGTAACGGACGGCAGGGTCGTCAAGGGGACCAATTTCATTAATCTGAGAGATGCCGGGGATCCTGTAGAATGTGCCAGGGCGTATGATGCCCAGCAGGCGGATGAACTTGTTTTTCTGGATATTACCGCTTCTTCCGATGGCCGTGCCACCATGGCGGACGTGGTGCGCCGCACGGCGGCATGCTGCTTCATGCCGCTGACGGTAGGCGGCGGCATCCGTTCCGTAAAGGACATGCGCGAAATGCTTCTGGCGGGTGCGGACAAGGTTTCCCTGAATACGGCGGCCATCAATAGGCCGGAGCTGATTAATGAAGGTGCGGCGGCTTTTGGCAGCCAGTGCATCGTCGTCGCTATTGACGCCAAGCGCCAGGCTTCCGGCAAGTGGGGCGTTTCCACCCATGGAGGCCGGAAATTCGTGGGGCTGGATGCCGTGGAATGGGCTGTGGAGGCGGAACGCCGCGGAGCCGGGGAAATCTTGTTGACCAGCATGGATGCGGACGGAGCCAAAACAGGTTATGATATTGAATTGACCCGCGCCGTAAGCAGTGCGGTGCGCATTCCGGTAATCGCCAGCGGGGGTGCGGGTAATTTGGATCACATGGTGGATGTGCTGGTGGAAGGGAAGGCGGATGCCGTGCTGGCGGCTTCCATTTTCCATTTTGGGGAATACACGGTGCCGGAAGCCAAGGCTTACTTTGCTTCCAGAGGAATACCCGTACGTCCTTTGGCGGAATAGCGGAAACAGCTTTTCTTTTGAGAGAAAATGAAATTCCGGCGCGTAATATGCGTATGCGCTGTCTTTTTTTTCCTCTGTGTTCCGCTATTGCCTTAACGTCTTTTGTCCAGGCCCAGTCCCTGGAGAGGCATCCCCTGTATGAACCCGCCCTTGTTTCCGCAGGAACTCCGGGTGATGCAGGTAATTTATTTGCCGGAGCCAAAGTAACCGCTTCCGGTCATTACGGCAGTGACCGTCCGGAACTGGCCGTGGACGGGCAGACGAATAATGCCGGCAAATACTGGGGTTGCGAGGGCATTCCCGTCTGGCTCCAGATAGATATGGGAAAGCCCCGGACGCTTTCCTCCCTGCATGTATGGCCCTATTGGGAGGGAGGGCGCATTTACAAATATAAAATAGAAGGTTCCGAAGACGGAAAGAACTGGAAAATGTTGGTGGATCAGTCTTCCAACAGCATTGCCGCCACTCCGGAAGGAGTTCCCTTCAAATTCAATCCGCAGACGGTCCGTTACGTTAAAATCACTTTTTTGGGCAATAGCGCCGGCAATGAGAAGGGGGGGCATCTGGTGGAAATCAAAGGGTACGGACCCGATGCCGCTCTGAGCCTGCAGGCTGCAGCGGTGAAGGATTATGACCGTATTCCTTACAATGGCGCTCCCGGGCAGGAAATGCTTCAGGATGCCGTGCGTCTGTCCGGCTGGAGAGGCGAACGCGCTGGCGGGCAGATTGCCGTCTGGTCTTCCCAGGCGCAGCCCCAGTTATCGGCCTCCTGCGCCGGGGTAAAAAACGCTGCCGGACAGATTATCCCTGTCCGGACTGCCATGATACGCTACACCAGGGGGGGCAACAGGCTGATTTCAGATATCATCGGCAGCGAAAACAGCTGCGATTTGCAAGCCGGAGGCGTGCGTCCGGTATGGGTGGAGGTCAATATCCCCCCGTCTGCCAAACCCGGCGTGTACAAAGGAAAAGTGGTAGTTTCCGCAGAAAGCGGCTCTCCCGTCAGTGTGCCGGTAATTCTGGAGGTGGCGCCGGAATCCCTCCCTGCTCCCGCGCATTGGCAAGTTCATCTGGACTTGTGGCAGCATCCGCAGGCCGTGGCCCGCTGGCATGATGTGGAACCGTGGTCTCCGGAGCATTTCGCACTGATGAAGCCGGTGATGAAAAGGCTGGCGGATGCCGGGCAAAAGGCCATTACATGCTCCCTGATTGATGAAGCCTGGAATGCCCAGACTTATGACTGGTTCCCGCCCATGATTGAATGGGTCAAGGGCAAAAACGGAACCATGCGCTGGAATTACGCCAATTTTGACAAGTGGGTTTCCTTCATGATGAACGAGGTGGGCGTCAAGGGGCAGATATCCTGCTATACCATGATTCCCTGGAACATGAAAATCCGTTATTTGGATGAGGCGACCGGAAAGTACAAATTTCTGGATCTTAAGCCGAACGATCCCTCCTATGAAGCTATCTGGGGGCCTTTCCTGACGGATTTTCGCAAGCACGTCAAGAGCAAGGGCTGGCTGGGCAAAACCTGCATCGGGCTGGATGAACGGCCGGACGCTATGGTCAGGGCGGCCAAGAATGTGCTGGACAAGTATGCCCCGGAATTCAAAATCGTTTCCGCCGTCAATCGGCCTACGGCCATGACCCGGGACGTTTATGACGTCTCTCCTGTAATTGACCATGCAGGCACGGTCACGGGCGATCTGCTGGCGCAGCGTAAAAAGGAGGGAAAAAAGACGACGTTCTATGTCTGTGTCCATCCCAAAAAGCCCAACACCTTCACTATTTCCCCGCTGGCGGAGGCGGAATGGCTTCCCCTCTTTGCCGCCGCCAATCATTTGGACGGCTTTTTGAGATGGGCTTATAATTCCTGGAACCGTAATCCGTTTGAAAAGACCGATTTCGGGAACTGGCCCGCGGGAGACTGCTACCTTGTTTATCCCGGCAATCTCAGTTCCCTGCGGTTTGAAAAACTCCGGGACGGACTGGAGGAATTTGAAAAGGTCAATATCCTGCGCGCCCGCGCCGCAAAAAATCCTAAGGCGAAAGCTGCCGTAGCCCGCATGGATGAAGAGCTTTCCAAGCTCTTTACCGTAGAAAAAAGCCGCGGGGATTCCCATGAGGAAGACGTGCGGAAAGCCCGCGAAATTATCCGTAAAACGACGGAAATTTCCCGCTGACCTTTCTTGCGGGAAAAAGGGAAACTGCTGTATTTCCATGTCTTTCCGGAGGTTCGGTTAAGCTCCGGAAAGGGGGGAGGATCAGCGGTTTTCTCTTTGGTATTTCGATCCCCATTCCGCCATGGAGGCCAGGACGGGGCGCAGACTGCGCCCCAGTTCCGTAAGAGTATATTCCACGCGCGGAGGTACTTCCGCATACACCTTTCGCGTAAGCAGGCCGTCCTTTTCCATAGAACGCAGGTTCGCAGTCAGAACTTTCTGCGTCACAGGCCCAATGGATTTGCGGAGTTCTCCAAACCGCCGGGTGCCTTCGAGCAGATCGCGGAGGATGAGCACTTTCCAGCGGGAGGAAATCAGTTGGAGAGTAGTTTCAACAGGGCATGATGAATTATAGTAAGTCATTTATTTTAAGCAATAGTTTCTTTCAGGAATCCAGGGTACTATTTTCTGCCTACTTTACAAAAAGAATGTTGCCGCCTATTTTAATAAGTGCCTGCCGTTACGGCAAGCATGAACAGATAATGCCATGAACAAGATCATCATTGCCAATTACAGGGAGACGGAGCCTCAGGTTATCAGCCGGGAGGGTAATTCCTTTGCGGTAAAGCCCGTCATCCGGGAAGCGGATGCCGGAAAATGTGCGGCCAGTTTCGTGGAAGTGGAGCCGGGGCGGTACGCCTATGGCTACCATTATCATGAAGTGAATGAAGAGGTATTTTACATCATCAGGGGCCATGCCGTTGTGCGTACGCCTGAGGGTGAAAAGAATTTAAAAGAGGGGGATGCGATTGCATTCCCTGCCAGCCCGGAGGGAGCGCATGTTATCCGCAACGGATCCGCTACGGAGAAGCTGGTCTATCTGGATGTGGGCACTCGCCTGACGCCTGATGTGGTGCACTTCCCGGATACGGCATCCGGAATGGTATATTCCTCCTCCGGTGTGCACCATTTTCGGGAATCTTGAAGCAGCATCCCTGTTTTAAAGCCTTTTTCCGGTTTTTCCACCGGCGCGGTCCGCAGGAAAGCGGGCGGTGCTCCTCTGGGGAGGAAGGTGTGAGGAAACAGTATTCCCCTGGCCGCATGAAATGCCCCTCTTTGCCTTGGACATGGCTGGCCGCAAAGGCTGCGGTTCATTGAAGGCCTTCAAAACCTCCATGCGGAAATTAACCCGTATAAGGTGATATATTAAAACCCGGCCTTGCAGCAAGGTGTGCGCCCTTTTTTGTGCTGCGGGGGAAGGATGAATTCTCCGGCTTTCAGGAAGGGAAAGTACTGGCGCGGGAAGCCTGCTTGCGTGGCTGTATGGCGGGGCGGAAAAGCAGTCCCCTCCCCGAAATATTCATAGTTTGTTTTTCATGAATATCCGGCAGTAAAAAACGCCCCTGCCGGATAAGCCGGACAGGGGCGTTGAAATTAAGCGGCCTATACCTTATTCCGCAGGTTTGTCGGCACCCATGCCGGCAATGCTTTGGTACAGGTTCCAGCGGTGCCAGACATCCTTCTGGGCTTCTTCAAGGAGTTTTTCGAATCCTTCCTTATTGGTCTTCGCCAGAAGTTTGAAGCGGTTTTCGCTGAGCAGCACATCGCGCAGATCGCCCTTCGGGCCCTTGCCTTCCACAATCAGCGGATTCTTGCCCTGGCGGGCCAGGTCCGGATTATAGCGGTAAAGCAGAACTCGGCCGGAATCCACCCATGCCTTCTGCTGCTGCAGGCCCTTGGCCATATTGATGCCGTGGGAGATGCAGTGGGAGTAGGCGATGATGAGAGCCGGGCCGTCATAGGCTTCCGCTTCCACAAAGGCTTTCAGCGTGTGTTCGTCCTTGGCGCCGAGAGCGACGGAGGCCACGTACACGTTGCCGTAAGTCATGGCCATGAGGCCCAGATCCTTCTTCACGCCGGGTTTGCCGTTCGTGGCGAATTTGGCTACTGCGGCGCGCGGGGTGGATTTGGAGCACTGGCCGCCGGTGTTGGAGTATACTTCCGTATCCATGACCAGCACCTTCACGTTCCGGCCGCTGGCCAGAATGTGGTCCAGGCCGCCGTAGCCGATGTCGTAGGCCCAGCCGTCGCCGCCCAGAATCCACACGCTCTTGCGGACGAGTTTATCCGCAAGGGTCAGGAGGCGCGCGTATTCCGGCTTGCCGGCGATTTTCTTCTTGAGTTCTTCAATGTTTTCACGCTGCTGGGCGATGTCTGCTTCATCCTTCTGCGGATTAGCCAGTATCCGGTCCACCAGTTCCTGGCCCACGGCGCCGGCAGCTTCATGAAGAAGCTCAATGGCGTGTTCCATCTGCTTGTCCAGGGAGACGCGGAAGCCAAGGCCGAATTCGGCGTTGTCTTCAAACAGGGAGTTGGCCCAGGCGGGGCCGCGCCCTTCAGAGTCATGGGACCACGGGGTGGTGGGCAGGTTGCCGCCGTAAATGGAGGAGCAGCCCGTAGCATTGGCGACCACCAGGCGGTTGCCGAAGAGCTGGGAGAGCATTTTTACATACGGAGTTTCACCGCAGCCGGCACAGGCGCCGGAGAATTCGAACAGCGGGCGCAGCACCTGCATGGAGCGGATGTTGTCCGTTCTTACCTTGGTGCGGTCCACGTCCGGAAGGCTCAGGAAGAAATTCCAATTGGCTTCTTCCTTGTCGTGAATCTTCCCGGCCGGGACCATGGTCAGGGCCTTGTGCGTCGGATCCGTCTTGCTCTTGGCCGGGCAGACGTCCGCGCAGAGCGTACAGCCCGTACAGTCGTTCGGGGAAATCTGGATGACGAATTTCTCTCCCTTCCAGTCCGGATGCTTGGCATCCAGGCATTCAAACCCTTCCGGGGCGTTTGCAAGAGCGTCAGGAGAGAAGAATTTGCTACGGATAACCGCGTGCGGGCAGACGGCGGTACACTTGCCGCACTGGATGCAGAGGGTCGGATCCCATTCCGGCAGATCCAGGGCCAGATTGCGCTTTTCGTACTGGGACGTTCCGTTCGGGAATGTGCCGTCCACGGGCATTTGGCTGACCGGGATGCTGTCGCCTTCACCGCACATCATCTTGCCAAGGACGTTTTGTACGTAATCCGGAGCGTCCGGGGACATGGCGGGCGGAATGGCGTGTCCGTTTACAGTTTTTCCGGTTGTGTCCACCTGGTGCAGGTTTTCCAGCGTGGCGTCCACGGCGGCGATGTTTTTGTCCACCACTTCCTGCCCCTTCTTGGCGTAGGTTTTGGCAATGGCCTTCTTGATGTAGCCGATGGCTTCATCCGCGGGAATCACGCTGGCCAGCTTGAAGAAGCAGGTCTGCATAATCATATTGATGCGGCCGCCCATGCCCGTTTTGCGGGCCACGGCAAAAGCGTCAATCGTGTAGAGCTTGATGTTCTTGTCCAGAATCTGCTGCTGCATGCGGGCGGGCAGCGTGTCCCAGAGCTTGTCCGCCGGGTGCGGGCTGTTCATCAGGAAAGTGGCGCCGTTGGCGGCATTCTTCAGGAAGTCGAACAGATCCAGCAGGGAAGGCTGGTGCAGGGCCAGGAAGTTTGCCTTGGTGATCAGGTATGTGGATTTGATCGGACGGGGACCGAAGCGCAGGTGGGAAATGGTGGAGGAACCCGATTTCTTGGAGTCATACACGAAGTAGCCCTGCACATACAGGTTCGTATGCTGGCCGATGATCTTGATGGCATCCTTATTGGCGCCTACGGTGCCGTCGGAACCGAGGCCGAAGAACATGGCCCGCGTCACGTCGTCCGCTTCCGTGGAATAATCTTCATCATACGGGAGGCTGGTGCCCAGTACGTCGTCGTTGATGCCGATGGTGAAATGATTCTTGGGAGTGTCCAGAGCCAGGTTGTCATAGACGCCCTTGACCATGGCGGGGGTGAATTCCTTGGAGGAGAGGCCGTAGCGTCCGCCTACCACCTTGGGCATGCCGTTGGTGAAGGGCAGCGTGCCGTTGGCCTGGGCGTCGAAGAGGGCCTGGATGATGTCCTGATGGAGCGGTTCTCCCTGGGAGCCGGGTTCCTTGGTGCGGTCCAGCACGGCGATTTTCCTGACCGTAGCGGGGAGGGCCTTGACGAGTTCGGCGGCGGGGAATGGGCGGAACAGGCGCACCTTCAGCACGCCAACCTTGGCGTTTTCCCGGGTCATCATGGCTTCTACCGTTTCTTCCACAGCTTCAGCGCCGGATCCCATCAGGATAATGACGCGTTCGGCGTCCGGAGCGCCGGTGTAATCCACCAGATGGTAGGAACGGCCGGTAAGTTCCGCGAACTTGTCCATGGCGTTCTGGACAATAGCCGGAGTGGCTTCATAGAAACGGTTGACCGTTTCACGTCCCTGGAAGTAAACGTCCGGGTTCTGGGCAGTGCCGCGCAGAACGGGAGCATCAGGGGTCAGGGCTCGTTCCCGGAAGGAATCCAGCCATTCCTGCTTAATCATGCCGTTCAGGGTATCGTCCGTGATGTCTGCAATCTTGCCGATTTCGTGGGACGTGCGGAACCCGTCAAAGAAATTGATGAAAGGAATGCGGGATTCCAGCGTAGCGGCGTGGGAAATAGCGGCGAAGTCCGCAGCTTCCTGAGTGGAGGAGCCGCACAGCATGGCCCATCCGCAGGAGCGGGCGCTCATCACGTCGCTGTGGTCGCCAAAAATGGAAAGGGCCTGGTAAGCCAGGGACCGGGCGGCTACGTGGAACACGGCGGGAGTCAGTTCCCCTGCGATTTTGAACATGTTCGGAATCATCAGCAGGAGCCCCTGGGATGCGGTGAACGTAGTTGCAAGCGCTCCGGTCTGGAGGGCGCCGTGAACGGTGCCTGCCGCGCCGCCTTCACTCTGCATTTCCACCACGGAGGGAACGGTGCCCCACAGGTTCTTCCTGTTGACAGCGGCCCAGCTTTCAGCTGATTCACCCATCGGAGAAGATGGTGTAATGGGGTAAATGGCAATGACTTCAGAAAAACGATAGGCTACGGAGGCTACGGCTTCGTTAGCGTCAATCGTGCTGTAAGTTACGGTTGTCTGATCACTCATAAGTCTGCACGGATAGTATATAATTGATAAATAAGGTGCGTCTTAACGGGAACATTTATAACATGTCTGTTGCCAAAGGTAAAAGCAATTATGCGTATGTGGGGATTTGCCGGCCATTTTTTAATAAGACCAGTTTTGTTTCAATTCCTTTGGATATCGTGCTTTATGTGGTTCTGCCCAGGCTTTTTGCAAAACGGCCGGAGTACTGGGGAATGTTCCGGCATCCGGCTTCCGAAAAAGGGGGGGAAGGAACCTTCGGGTCAAAACCGGCCGCCAAAAATGTCCCCTCTGCCTGACAATGCGCTAGCCAAAACGGAAGCAAGCCTTTAGAATCCCCGCACTATGTCCGAACAACAGCAGGCACATCCGACCACGACGGAATCCGAACTTATTGCCGTGCGCCGCGACAAGCTCGCCAAAATCCGTGAGCTGGGAATTGACCCCTACGGCGCAAGATTTGACGTGACCACCACTCCCGCCGGATTGAAAGCCGATTTCCAGGAAGACAAACAGGTAGCCGTCGCCGGCCGCCTTCTGGCTATTCGCGACATGGGCAAATCCCAGTTTTTCGTCATTGGGGACGTACGGGGAAAAATCCAGGGGTTCCTGCATAAAAATGAGGTGGATGAAACCACCTGGAAGCTTTGGAAGCTCCTGGACCGCGGGGACTGGGTCGGCATCAGGGGAACCACGTTCCTGACCCGTACCGGAGAACCTACCGTAAAGGTATCCGGACTGACCATTCTTTCCAAAAGCCTCCGCCCCCTGCCGGACAAGTGGCACGGGCTGGCGGACAAGGAGGTGACCTACCGCAAGCGCCACCTGGACCTCATTTCCAATGAGGAAAGCGCCTCCCTGTTCGTTACGCGCTCCCTCATGATTGCGGAAATCCGCCGCTTTCTCCAGGAACGCGGTT
>ERZ791906.1690-NODE-1690-length-14907-cov-2.447011_pt1 | contig 14907 bp, 12 predicted proteins | sample MGYA00510146_ERZ791906 | MGnify/ENA primary metagenome ERZ791906 (study PRJEB30046, sample SAMN00792096) | human gut metagenome | study: EMG produced TPA metagenomics assembly of the A metagenome-wide association study of gut microbiota in type 2...
AATTTATTATTTTTTATTGTCCTCTTGACGGGGAGCATACCAGAAATGATCTGAAAAGTATGGTTCCTTTTTGAAAAAGCGAGGAAGAAAGAAGAGACTTTCCCTGTGAAGTTTCTGATAAATATCAGGAAATCTTACACCGACCCAGATACCATTTTTCAATCAATCCGATCAGTGCGTACAGCAGCATGGCGATCACGCAGAGAATACAGATACTCATCAGAAGCCAGTCGAGCTTAAAAACCTGACTTCCATAAATGATCATATAGCCAAGACCTTCTCTACCGCCGATAAATTCTCCGATGATCACGCCCACCAGACAGAGCCCGATATTGACCTTCATGGTGCTGATGATCGCCGGAATGCAGCTTGGGATCACGACTTTGGAGAGGGCGTGGAGCCGGTTTCCGTGGAGGGTGTAGATCAGCATGATCTTATCCGGGTCGACTTCGGAAAATTCAGAATAAAGATTCAGTATGCTCCCGAAGATTGCAACAGACATTCCGGCAATGATAATTGTTGTGCGGTTTGCGCCGAGCCAGACAATGAGAAGCGGAGCAAGCGCAGATTTTGGCAGACTGTTCAGGACGACCAGATAAGGCTCCAGGATTTCCGAAAGCTTCCGGAAGAGCCAGAGAAGGACGGTGACAAAAAGGCTGAAGAAGATTACCAGGATAAAACTGACCAGGGTTTCGTAAAGCGTCACTCCGATATGACGGAAAATACTGCCGTCACCGGTCATTTCGAGAAAACACAGGGCAATCCGGGAAGGACTGCTGAAAATGAAAGAGTCGATTAGCCCTGTATTTGCGGCAAATTCCCAAAGGAAGAGAAAGGCAAGCAGGATGGAGACTCTGGAAACAGCAATGATCCGTTTATGTCTGCGGTGCATATTCAGGTAATGCAGCTGGTTTTTTGAAAGTTCATTCATCCGGGTTCAGCTCCTTCCAGATCAGATTAAAATAAGTCTTAAATTCCGGGGCATTGCGGCGGGCAAGCGGGGAAAGTCCCGGATCAGAAAAGGAAACATTGACCGTCTGCCCAATGGTTGCCGGACGGCTTGTGAGAACAAGGATCCGGTCAGCAAGACTGACCGCTTCGGCAAGGTCATGGGTGACAAGGATCGCTGTTTTTTTCTCTTTTTTGATAATCTGCCCGATATCATCACTGACATTTAACCGGGTCTGATAATCCAAGGCAGAAAAGGGTTCATCCAAAAGCATGATATCCGGCTTCAGGACCAGCGTGCGGATCAGCGCGGCTCTCTGGCGCATTCCTCCGGAAAGTTCGGATGGTTTTGCATTTGCAAAGGCATTCAGGCCGTATTGTGTAAGAAGGGCTCTTGCCAGTGCGCGGGAACGGGCAGTCAGTGCATGCTGGATCTCGAGACCGAGAAGAACGTTCTGATAGATGGTACGCCACTCAAGAAGTTCATCCTTTTGCAGCATATATCCGATGCCGGAAGTATTGTCCGGATGATAGCTGCCGTTTATTTTGATGAGACCTTTTTCCGGGGTGAGAAGACCCGCAATCAGGTGGAGCAGTGTAGATTTTCCGCACCCGGAGGGACCGACCAGAGCAATAAATTCCCCTTCGCGGACCGAAAAGGTGATGTCTTTCAGGGCGTAGGTTTCTCCTTCCAGTGTATGGTAAGCATAATGAACGTTTTTCAGTTCCAGTGCATATTGCATGATAATCCTCCAGATACAGAAACGATCATAAGTCTTTTACCTACAGTTTATGAGAAATAAAAAAAAGCGTGTGTGCATCTGGCTGGAATGGAGCAGAAAAAGAAAAACAGAGCAGAAAAGATATTGTGCGAAGAGAACAGCTGCACTATAATAAGAAACAAATCTGCAATATGAGGAGAGACGAACAGATGCAGAAAAAGAATTACCAGAAAGAACTAGATAAAAAGATAGAACTGATCGTATCGGAAAAGAAGGTTCCACGTCTGTTCCTTCACAGCTGTTGTGCACCATGCAGCAGTTATGTGCTGGAATATCTGTCAGAATATTTTGAGATTACGGTTTTTTATTACAATCCGAATATTTTTCCGGAATCCGAATTTGAAAAACGGATCCACGAACAGGAGAAGCTGATCCGTGAGCTTCCGGCGAAACATACGATCCATTTTCAGGCGGGAAATTATGACAGTGAAAAATTTTACAAGATGGCGCAGGGACTGGAGATGATTCCGGAAGGTGGAGAGCGGTGCTTCAGGTGTTATGAGCTCAGACTCCGGGAAGCTGCGAGATTTGCAAAAGAAGGCAGATATGATTATTTCACCACAACCCTTTCCATCAGTCCGCTGAAAAATGCACAGAAGCTGAATGAGATTGGTGAGCGGCTTGCCGGGGAATATGGAGTGGCTTATCTGGTTTCAGATTTTAAAAAGAGAAATGGATATAAGCGTTCAACCGAGCTGTCAAAGATTTACGGACTTTACCGCCAGGACTATTGTGGCTGTATTTATTCCAAAAATCAGAGAGAACGGGAAAAGAAACTTCGGGAGGAAGAGGAAAGTTCTGTGAAAAGTTAAGAGGGGAACTTTACAGAATCCGACATTCTATGGTACACTAAAGCACAGAATTACGTTGAAGAAAAGAGGGAAAGCTATGGCACAGTTATGGGGAGGACGTTTTACGAAAGAAACCGACAAACTGGTTTATAATTTCAATGCGTCCATTTCATTTGATAAACGATTTTATGAGCAGGATATCCAGGGCAGCAAGGCGCATGTTATGATGCTTGCAAAGCAGGGGATCCTGACAGACGATGAGAAGCAGCAGATTCTGGACGGACTGGAAAGTATCCGCAAGGATGTGGAAAATGGAAAGCTCGAGATCACAGAAGAATATGAGGATATCCACAGCTTTGTGGAGGCGAATCTGATCGACCGGATCGGGGATGCAGGAAAGAAGCTGCACACCGGAAGAAGCCGTAATGATCAGGTTGCACTGGATATGAAGCTTTATACAAGAAGTGAGATCACCGCACTGCAGGGACTGGTTGTGGATATGCTCCGCGAACTTCTTGCGATCATGAAGGAGAATACAGAGACAATCATGCCGGGATTTACCCATCTGCAGAAAGCACAGCCGATCACACTGGCACATCATATGGGCGCTTATTTTGAGATGTTCAAAAGAGACCATATGCGTCTGAAAGATATTTACAAGAGAATGAATACCTGTCCGCTTGGCTCAGGAGCACTTGCAGGAACCACTTATGATCTGGACAGAGCATACACCGCAGAGCTTCTCGGATTTGACGGACCGACACTGAACAGTATGGATTCGGTATCGGACCGTGATTATCTGATCGAGCTGATGAGTGCTCTATCTACGATCATGATGCATTTAAGCCGCTTTTCAGAAGAAGTGATCATCTGGAATTCCAATGAATACCAGTTTGTAGATATCGATGACAGCTACAGCACCGGAAGCAGTATCATGCCGCAGAAGAAGAACCCGGATATTGCAGAACTCGTTCGTGGAAAGACAGGACGTGTATACGGTGCGCTGACTTCGATCCTGACTACAATGAAAGGAATTCCGCTTGCGTACAATAAAGATATGCAGGAAGACAAGGAACTGGTATTTGATGCCATCGATACTGTAAAAGGATGTCTGGCTTTATTTACCGGAATGCTTGCAACCATGAAGTTCAACAAAGAACGTATGCTGGAAAGCTGCAGACACGGATTTACCAATGCAACAGATGCAGCTGATTATCTGGTAAATCATGGCGTACCGTTCCGTGATGCACATGGAATCGTAGGAAAGCTGGTACTTTATTGCATCGATAAGAAGATCGCACTGGATGATATGTCACTGGAAGAATATAAGGAGATCTCTCCGGTATTTGAAGACGATATCTATGACGCAATCAGCATGGAGACCTGTGTCAACAAGAGAAATACGATCGGCGCACCTGGACCGGAAGCCATGAAGAAAGTGATCGCGCTTCACGAAGCGTATCTGGAAGAGTGTTAACCGCCGTAAGGAAAATGAGCGTTGCCGGTCACAGGTACTTTGAACGGTAACATGAGCGTTAATAAGCAGACATAGTTTTTCGCTTGTCAGGGTTGAAAAATGTCGGAAAATGCGCTATGATATACAAATCACGCGTACAAATGTGCGTATCAAAAAGACAAGAAGGAAATGAGGACATAAAAATGGAACAGAAATTAAGAGTAGGTATTCTTGGTGCAACAGGAATGGTAGGACAGAGATTTATCTCTCTGCTGGAAAATCATCCGTGGTTTGAGGTAGTAACACTGGCTGCGAGCCCGCGTTCCGCAGGAAAGACATATGAAGAAGCAGTCGGAGACCGTTGGAAAATGGACACTCCGATGCCGGAAGCAGTCAAGAAGATCGTTGTACATAATGTCAACGAGGTAGAAGAAGTTGCAAAGACCGTTGATTTTGTATTCAGTGCAGTTGATATGACAAAAGACGAGATCCGTGCGATCGAAGAAGCTTATGCCAAGACAGAGACACCGGTGGTATCTAATAACAGTGCCCACAGATGGACACCGGACGTACCAATGGTAATCCCGGAAGTAAACCCGGAGCATTTTGCAGTGATCGAAGACCAGAAAAAGCGTCTCGGAACTACAAGAGGATTTATTGCAGTAAAACCGAACTGCTCCATCCAGAGTTACGCTCCTTGCCTTGCAGCATGGAAGGAATTCGGACCGAAAGAACTGGTTGTTACAACTTACCAGGCAATTTCAGGTGCAGGAAAGACCTTTAAAGACTGGCCGGAAATGGTAGAGAATATCATTCCGTTCATCGGTGGAGAAGAAGAAAAGAGTGAGCAGGAACCGCTTCGTGTTCTCGGCAGAGTTGAAAATGGACAGATCGTAAAAGCAGATTCTCCGAAGATCACATGCCAGTGCGTACGTGTACCGGTTCTTAACGGACATACCGCTGCAGTATTCATCAACTTTGAAAAGAAACCAACCAAAGAGCAGCTGATCGAAAAACTGGAAGGCTTCAAAGGATTCCCGCAGGAGGCAGAGCTTCCAAGTGCACCGAAGCAGTTTATTCGTTATATGACAGAAGATAACCGCCCACAGGTAAAACTGGATGTAGATTATGAGAGCGGAATGGGAATCTCGATCGGACGACTCAGAGAAGATTCTATTTATGATTATAAATTTATCGGACTTTCCCACAATACAGTCCGTGGCGCAGCAGGCGGAGCAGTTCTGTGTGCAGAGACTCTGACAGCAAAAGGATTTATCACAAAGAAATAGCTTTTGCAGGGAAGTTTAAAAGAAGTTAACTTTTCTTTCTTCTGATTCAGTGGTAGAATGAAATTATACCAGTGTAAAGGAAGATTGAAGGTGGGCTAATATGAAAAAAGAAATGCAGAACTATACACAGAACAGAGAACTGTCCTGGCTGAAGTTCAATCAGAGGGTACTGGAGGAAGCAAAAGATTCTTCAGTACCCCTTCTTGAAAGAATGAAGTTTGTATCCATTTTTACAAGCAACCTGGACGAATTTTTTATGATCCGCGTAGGAAGCCTGTATGATATGTCGCTTACGGATAACAGCACGATCGACAGCCGTTCGGGGATGAATCCGAAAGAGCAGCTGGATGCAATCTTTGCGGCTGTAGCACCATTGTATAAAGAGAGGGACAAGACCTACTCAGAGATCAAGAAGCTGCTGAATCCATACGGTGTCTGTGGACTATCGATAAAAGAACTGGAGCAGCAGGAAAAGAAGTATGTGAAAAAGTACTTCAAAGACCAGATTCTTCCGATCCTGTCTCCACAGATCGTGGATGCCAATCATCCGTTTCCACATCTGCTCAATAAGGAACTGTATGTGATCGCAAGTCTGAAGCAGAATGGAACTTCCATGATCGGAATCGTACCGGTTCCACAGTTTGTGTCAGATATCTTATATCTTCCGGGCCATGACATCCGTTATATCCGTATGGAAAAGGTGATCATGGAATATCTGGATGTAGTGTTCGACAAATACGAGGTATCGAACAAGAATTATATCTGTGTGACAAGGAATGCAGATGTGTCGCCGGACGATGAGGCATTGGAGATCAATGATGATTTCCGCCTGCTGATGCAGGAAACCCTTCACAAGCGCCGCAGAATGGCAGTGGTCCGTATGGAGACAGCGGAGCCGCTGGATAAGGAACTGGAAAAGTATTTCTGTGACAAATTTAAGATCACACCGGCACAGATCTACCGGACCAAGATGCCGATGAAGCTGGATTATATTTTCTCGATTATGGATAAGGTTCCGGCATCGCTGAAACGTTCTCTGGTCGACGAACCGTTTACTCCGCAGCCGTCCCGCTATCTGACGGATGGAAAAGTGATTCCGCAGGTAAAGAAAAAAGATATTCTTCTTTCTTATCCGTATGAGAGTATGGATCCGTTTCTGCGTATGATCAAGGAAGCAGCTTATGATCCGACCGTTCTTACAATCAGGATCACAATCTATCGTCTGGCAAAGAAAGCCCGTCTGGTAGAGTACTTATGTGCAGCGGCCGAGAACGGCAAAGAGGTTACGGTTTTGATCGAACTGAGAGCCAGATTCGATGAACAGAACAATATTGACTGGTCCGAACGTCTGGAAGAAGCAGGATGCCGTGTGATTTACGGATTTGAAGGTTATAAGGTGCATTCCAAGATCTGTCTGATCACTTACCGGAACCGCAACAATATCGAATACATTACGCAGGTGGGAACCGGAAATTACAATGAAAAGACGGCAACCATGTACACCGATGTATCGCTGATCACAGCGGATAAGGGAATCGGAGAGGATGCAGCTGTCTTCTTCAAGAATATGTCCATTGGCAACCTCAATGGAAGCTATCAGCACATTATTGTTTCACCGACCAGTCTGAAACCAAAGGTGCTTTCGCTGATGGATGAGGAGATCAAAAAGGGAACGAACGGACGGATCATCATGAAGATGAATTCTGTGACGGATGTAGATTTTATCCAGAAGGTTTCCGAGGCATCAAATGCAGGGGTGAAGGTGGATCTGATCGTCCGTGGGATCTGCTGTATCCTGCCGGGAGTCAAAGGGTACACAGAGAATCTCCGTGTGACCAGTATTGTCGGACGTTATCTTGAGCATCCGCGTATTTTCCTTTTTGGAACAGGAGCGGATCAGAAAATCTATATCGGTTCCGCAGATATGATGACGCGTAATACGGAAAAACGCGTGGAAGTGGCATGTCCGGTTTACGATGAAACTATCAGGAAACAGCTGACACATATGCTGAAGATCATGCTTGCGGACAATGTAAAAGCGCGAGAATTAAAGAGTGACGGCAAATACTACATGAAAGAAAAAGGAACTTCAAAAGTCAATTCCCAGGAATATTTTATGCGTGAAGCAATCACCGTCAGACATCCGGAAGGACGGACAAAACAAAGCTTCGTTGATAAAATCCGGAAGATTTTTCGAAGAAAATAATTTGTTTTATGTTCTGAATATGATATGATAAAAAAGTGGAGCTGGTATCAGCTTCACTTTTTAAACGCTGTGTGAGTTGCTATAGCGTGAAAATACAGGAGTACAAAATTATTATATGGGTAAATCGGTATATATTGCAGAAAAGCCGAGTGTGGCACAGGAATTTGCCAAGGCACTGCATTTGAATTTGAAAAGAAAAGACGGATATCTGGAATCAGATGAGTCGATCGTAACCTGGTGTGTTGGTCATCTTGTCACGATGAGTTATCCGGAAGTATATGATGAAAAGTATAAGAGATGGTCTTTGCAGACACTGCCATTCATTCCGCAGGAATTTCTCTATGAGGTGATACCGGGAGTAAAGAAGCAGTTTGAGATCGTAAAAGGAATACTGACCAGGAAGGACGTAGACCGGATTTATGTCTGTACCGACTCGGGAAGAGAAGGAGAATACATTTACCGTCTGGTGGAACAGATGGCAGGCGTAAAAGGGAAAGAACGCCGGCGTGTGTGGATCGATTCCCAGACGGAGGAAGAGATCCTCAGAGGAATCCGTGAGGCGAAGGATCTGTCAGAATACGATAATCTGTCAGCTTCGGCTTATCTCCGTGCGAAGGAAGATTATCTGATGGGAATCAACTTTTCCAGACTTCTGACACTCAAATATGGAAACAGCATTTCAAATTATCTTGGGAATAAATACACGGTTGTATCTGTCGGACGTGTGATGACCTGTGTTCTTGGAATGGTCGTAAGGCGGGAACGGGAGATCCGTGAATTTGTTAAAACGCCGTTCTATCGTGTGATCGAATCGGTAAATGTAGACGGACATACTTTTACCGGTGAGTGGCGTGCAGTGAAAGGTTCGGCTTATTTTGAGTCTCCAAAGCTCTACAAAGAGAATGGATTTAAAGAGAAAGAGGAGGCCAAAAAGCTGATAGCTGTTTTGAAAGAGGGAACATCCCCTCTTACCTGCCGGATTGTATCCATCGAAAAGAAAAAAGAGAAAAAGAATCCGCCACTTCTGTTTAACCTTGCAGAACTTCAGAACGAATGCTCCAAACGGTTCAAGATCAGTCCGGATGAAACGCTCCGCATTGTGCAGGAACTTTACGAGAAGAAGCTTGTCACCTATCCGAGAACAGACGCCAGAGTGCTTTCGACGGCAGTATCAAAGGAGATCACAAAGAACCTGAACGGACTGAGTAAATACCAGATGGCTGCACCATATATGCAGGATATTCTGCATTACGGAGCATATAAAAATCTGGCAAAGACGCGTTATGTCAATGACAAGCAGATCACGGATCATTATGCGATCATCCCGACAGGACAGGGACTTTCAGCATTGAATTCGGTATCTGCAACAGCTCATCATGTGTATGATGTGATCGTCCGGAGGTTTCTGAGTATATTCTATCCTCCGGCAGTTTATCAGAAAGTGGCGTTGGTAACACAGATCGGAAAAGAACAGTTTTTCTCCAACTTCCGTGTACTTGCGGAAGAAGGATATCTGAAAGTGGCAGGGGTCCCTGCACCAAAGAAAAATGCAAATGGAAATGACGCGGAAGGAGATGAAAGTGATAACAATGTGGATCTGGATGCCGCATTTTTTGCATCCATCCAGAAGTTAAAAAAAGGTGATATCCTGGATGTGAAATCACTGGATATTAAAGAGGGAGAAACTTCACCGCCGAAGAGATACAATTCCGGTTCCATGATCCTTGCGATGGAAAATGCAGGTCAGCTGATCGAGGATGAGGAACTTCGTGCGCAGATCAAAGGAAGCGGGATTGGAACCAGTGCGACCAGGGCGGAGATCCTGAAAAAGCTCTTCAATATCAAATATCTGGCACTGAATAAAAAGACGCAGGTGATCACACCGACGCTTCTTGGAGAAATGATCTATGATGTGGTGTTGAATTCTATCCGTTCACTTCTGAATCCGGAGCTGACGGCAAGCTGGGAAAAGGGGCTTAACTATGTGGCAGAGGGAGAAATTACATCGGATGAATATATGACAAAACTGGATCATTTTATTGTCAGCAGAACCAACGGAGTACTGGGACTGAATAACCAGTATCAGTTAAGAAGCTGCTATGACAGGGCAGCAGCATTTTATAAAAAGAAACCAAAGGCAGAGCATCGAAAGGAAAGAAAGAATGAAAGAAATGACGGTTAAAGAAATGTATACGCTGGAAGAGACGATCGCAAAGGATTTGTTTGAAGGAGTGACCTACCCGTGGGAAGTACTTCCGAAAATCAGCAGTTTTATCCTGGAACTGGGTGCGTCTCTTCCGGAAGAAGAGTATGAAAAACGTGGAGAAAATGTGTGGGTTGCCAGATCCGCAAAGGTTGCACCGACTGCATTTATCGGCGGTCCGGCGATCATCGGAAAGGACGCAGAGGTAAGACACTGTGCGTTTATCCGTGGAAATGCGATCGTAGGAGAAGGGGCAGTTGTCGGAAATTCTACCGAGCTGAAAAATGTGGTCCTCTTCAATAAAGTACAGGTTCCACATTATAATTATGTGGGGGATTCAATCCTTGGATACAAGTCACATATGGGAGCAGGTTCTATCACATCTAATGTGAAATCCGATAAAAAACTGGTGGTTGTAAAGACGCCGGAAGGAAATATCGAGACCGGTATGAAAAAGTTCGGCGCGATGTTGGGTGACCATGTAGAAGTTGGATGTGGAACCATTCTGAACCCGGGAAGTGTAGTAGGACCGCATACCAATATTTATCCACTTTCTTCGGTGAGAGGATTTGTGCCGGGAGGAAGTATTTACAAATGTGCAGGTGAAGTGGTTGAAATGAGACAGGAGTAATGACGGATGAAGCTAACAATACTTGGAACGGGAAATGCAACAGTAACGGAATGCTATAATACATGTTTTGCCCTCTCGGATGGAAACAGGCATTTTCTGGTGGATACCGGCGGCGGAAACCGTATTTTAAAGGTGTTAAAAGACACCGGGATCCAGCTGGAAGACATTCACGATATTTTTATTACCCATGAACATATCGATCATCTTCTGGGCGTGATCTGGCTGATACGGATGATCGGGCAGAAGAAGATCGGCCAGGGAAAATATGAGGGGAATCTGCGGATCTACTGCCATGAAGAGCTGGCAAGATCAATCCGCATGATCGCAGAACTTACGATCCAGAAAAAGGTGACGAAATATTTTGATGACCGGATTCTTTTTGTGCCGGTGCATCACGGAGAGACAAAGGAAATCCTTGGCTGTCCGGTCACCTTTTTCGATATTTTTTCCACGAAGGCAAAGCAGTTCGGATTTACGATGCTGCTTCCGAACGGAGTGAAGTTTACCTGCTGCGGTGACGAACCGTACAATGAGAAAGATTATGAATTTGTGAAAGGCAGCGATTGGCTGACCCATGAGGCGTTCTGCCTGTATGGAGAAGCAGATAAGTTCAAGCCTTATGAAAAGCACCACAGTACTGTGAAAGAAGCATGTCAGCTTGCCGAGGAGCTTCAGATTCCGCATCTGATCCTGTATCATACGGAAGAGATGCATCTTAAGGAGAGGAAAGAGCTTTATACGCGGGAAGGACGGGAGTACTATCACGGGAAGTTGTTTGTGCCGGATGATCTTGAGGTGTTTGAGCTTTAGATTGCAGGACGGGCGGTCTGCGGGAAAATAGAAGACGGACGCGCTTTTAATAAAATAAACCGGACAGATTTAGTTGTGCAGGGCATTCCGATGAGCCTCCGAATACGAAAATTATGTCAGCAATGGCTTCCGAGAAGAAGTGTTCTGGTTGTGGGGGAAGGGGGAGATGTGGTATGATGGGGGAGTCAGAAGCTTTGGGGATCTGGGCGAGAAAGGTTTTCGGGAGGGGTTCGGTTTCTTCTCCGGGGAAGGTGAGACGTGTGGATCTGATTTAAAAATGTAGTTGACAAACCAGAACATATGTACTAATATAGAACCAGAACAAACATTCGTTCGATGGAGAGCGTGGGCGAAGAATCTGGGATAAGGAGATTAATGATGGCGAATAACACAATGAATGATGAGAATAAAAAGAAAGCATTAGACGCAGCAATTGCAAAGCTTGAGAAAGATTTTGGTAAGGGAGCAGTTATGAAGCTGGGTGATCCGGCGGCACAGGTGCATGTTGAGACGGTTCCGACCGGTTCTCTGAGTCTGGATCTGGCACTTGGTGTTGGCGGCGTTCCGAAAGGACGTATTATTGAAATTTATGGACCTGAATCAAGTGGTAAGACGACAGTTGCATTACATATGATCGCAGAAGTACAGAAAAGAGGCGGCATTGCGGGATTTATCGATGCAGAGCATGCACTGGATCCGGTATATGCGAAGAATATCGGTGTAGATATTGATGAACTTTACATTTCACAGCCAGACAGCGGAGATCAGGCATTGGAGATCACAGAGACAATGGTACGTTCCGGTGCGATTGACATTATCGTAGTCGATTCTGTTGCAGCACTTGTTCCGAAGCAGGAGATTGAGGGTGATATGGGTGATACACATGTAGGTCTGCAGGCAAGACTGATGTCACAGGCACTCAGAAAGCTGACACCGGTTATCAGTAAATCAAACTGTGTTGTAATCTTTATCAACCAGCTGCGTGAGAAGGTTGGCGTTATGTTCGGTAATCCGGAGACAACAACGGGTGGACGGGCACTGAAGTTCTATTCATCTGTCCGTATGGATGTCCGCAGGACTGAGACTCTGAAGCAGGGCGGAGAGATGGTTGGTAACCATGTACGCGTGAAGATCGTGAAGAATAAAATTGCACCTCCGTTCAAGGAAGCAGAATTTGATATCATGTTCGGAAAAGGAATTTCCAGAGAAGGAGATATCCTGGATCTTGCGACGAAGATTGATCTGGTCAATAAGAGTGGTGCATGGTATGCATACAACGGAGAAAAGATCGGTCAGGGACGTGAGAATGCAAAGTCATATCTGACAGCACATCCGGAGATTATGGAAGAGATTGAAGAAAAAGTCCGTGCGCATTACGAAATCGGTGCAGAAGGGCAGGAAGCAGAAGAACCGGCACAGGCTGCTCTGGCAGATGCTGAAGAAGTGATGGATGAGGAAGAATAAAACATATGATGAGAATTACCCGAATCGAGCCAGTTACAAAGACAAAGTATCGGGTATCTGTTGATGAGCAGTTCGCCTTTGTGGTTTACAAAGGCGAACTGTCCCGTTTTCACCTGAAAGAAGAGTGTGAATTGACAGAGGATACTTATGCAAAGATCAAAGAAGTCCTTTTGAAGCGGGCAAAGCTTCGTGCGATGCACCTGCTGAATGACATGGCAAGAACTGAATCCCAGCTCAGAGATAAATTAAAGCTGGGCGGCTATCCATCGGAGATCACCGAAGCGGCGATTGCCTATGTGAAATTATTTGGATATATCAATGATGACGCCTACATTCGGAACTTTATAGACAGCAGGAAAGATAAAAAGAGCAGACGGGAGATTTATGCCATTCTGAGACAGAAGGGCGTGGATATGAACCGGGCAGAAGAAATCATGGAAGAGATGTATGAAGAACATTCCGATCAGGAAGCAATCCGGGAGCTTCTTCGCAAAAAACACTGGGACTTTGCCTGTACAGATCCGAAAGAAAAGCAGAAAATATATGGATATTTGGTGCGGAAAGGATTTCGTTACGAAGATATCCGTCAAGTAATACAAGTTTGCGATTGGAATGCTTGACATATTTGTGAAAACAGTATAGAATTTAAGTGTTGTATTTGTACAATGAAAACTAAATAAGGAGGTGCTCCTGTGCTGATACCTATAATTATTGCTGTAGTTGTTACGCTTATAGTAGTAATGCCGGTTACTTATTTTGTTACTGTTTCCAAGTTGAAGAACGATGCAAATTCTAAAATTGGGAACGCTGATGTAAAAGCAAGAGAAATTATTGATGATGCTTTGAAGACAGCAGAGACAAAGAAGAAGGAAGCACTTTTGGAAGTAAAGGAAGAGTCCATCAAGACAAAGAATGAACTTGAAAAAGAGACTAAGGAACGCAGAGCTGAACTTCAGCGTTATGAAAAGCGTGTACTTTCAAAAGAAGAATCTCTGGATAAGAGATCTGCGGCAATTGAGCAGAGAGAGACTGCATTTACTGCAAAAGAGACAGCGATGAAGCAGCGGGAGGCTGAAGTTGAAGAACTCAGCCAGAAAAGAGTACAGGAACTAGAAAGAATCTCAGGACTTACCTCCGAACAGGCAAAGGATTATCTATTAAAAACTGTTGAAGAAGATGTGAAACATGACACTGCCAAGATGGTGAAAGAGCTTGAAACACGTGCAAAGGAAGAGGCTGACAAGAAGGCGAAAGAGTATGTTGTCACCGCAATCCAGAGATGTGCGGCAGATCATGTGGCTGAAACTACGATCTCGGTAGTTCAGCTTCCAAGTGACGAGATGAAGGGTAGAATTATCGGACGAGAGGGACGGAATATCCGTACTCTTGAGACACTGACAGGAGTAGAGCTTATTATTGATGATACTCCGGAGGCAGTTGTTCTTTCCGGATTTGATCCAATCCGAAGAGAAGTGGCAAGAATTGCACTGGAGCGTTTGATCGTAGATGGACGAATCCATCCTGCAAGAATCGAAGAGATGGTTGAAAAAGCGCAGAAAGAAGTAGAGACTATGATGCGCGAAGAAGGAGAGGCAGCAGCACTTGAAGTTGGTGTACACGGCATCCATCCAGAACTGATTCGTCTTCTTGGACGTATGAAGTTTAGAACGAGCTACGGTCAGAATGCACTGAAGCATTCAATCGAGGTTGCTCAGCTATCCGGATTGCTTGCGGGCGAGATCGGGCTGGATGTCCGTATCGCAAAGCGTGCAGGTCTTTTACATGACATCGGTAAATCGATCGATCACGATGTAGAAGGTTCACATGTTCAGATTGGTGTAGACCTTTGTAGAAAATACAAAGAGTCGCCGCTTATTATCAACGCGGTAGAAGCACATCATGGTGATGTAGAACCACAGTCTCTGATTGCAGGCGTTGTTCAGGCAGCAGATGCGATTTCGGCTGCAAGACCAGGTGCAAGAAGAGAAACCTTGGAGACATACACAAACAGATTAAAACAGTTAGAAGATATTACCAACCAGTTTAAAGGGGTTGAGAAGTCATTTGCTATTCAGGCGGGTAGAGAGATTCGCGTAATGGTAGTTCCAGAACAAGTATCTGATGATGATATGGTATTGCTGGCAAGAGATATTTCAAAACAGATTGAATATGAATTGGAATATCCAGGTCAGATTAAGGTAAATGTAATCCGGGAATCCCGTGTTACAGATTATGCTAAATAACACGATAATCAGAAAACGACAGCCGTCCAAAAGATTCGGTCTTTTGGATGGCTGTATTTAATTTACGCGAGCAACGAGCCAAAG
>ERZ791906.1723-NODE-1723-length-14647-cov-7.199287_pt1 | contig 14647 bp, 11 predicted proteins | sample MGYA00510146_ERZ791906 | MGnify/ENA primary metagenome ERZ791906 (study PRJEB30046, sample SAMN00792096) | human gut metagenome | study: EMG produced TPA metagenomics assembly of the A metagenome-wide association study of gut microbiota in type 2...
TTATAGAATTTTTTAAACTCTCAATCTCCTTTTGAACTGTTGTTACTACTGACATTTCTATTCCTCCCTTTATTTTTAGATTTGTTAGATAATCGCGATTCCCCTATGTATATAGAGTACCATTTTTTATTATAAAATAACACTAGTGTTGGCATAGGTTGGCTATAATTTTCTCTATTTTTTTTATATCTCTAGCAGCTTAAAAAATTTCTTCTCATCTATCTCTCTTCTACTCTTTCCCTTTACCTCCACAGGATAACACATCTCCACTATCCTATCCCTTATCCTATTTTTTCCTCCCATAGAGAATTTCTTAGCTATCTCACATCTACTCTCATCTTTGCTAAACTCCAAATTTGTAGTAATAATCAGAGGTTTTTCGCATCTATACCTACTGTCTATGAGATTATATATCTTCTCTCCTCTCCAAGCACTATTTTTATCCTCAAGGGATTTTTCCATTCCAAAGTCATCTATTATCAGCAAATCACAACTTTCCACAACCTTTAAAAGCTCACTCTCTGCTTCTCCCCACTCCTTAGTGATTTTTAGTAGATATAATCCTAGATTTATCACAAGTACACTCTTTCCTCTACTCATTAGGTAATTAGCTATACAGCCACTAGCAAATGTCTTCCCTGTACCTACTCCCCCATAAAATATTATCCCTATATCCATTCTCTTTTTCATAAAACTTTTAGCATAACGAAGAGCTAATTTCATATACTCTCCACTCATATCTGCTCCCTCAAAATTGCTCTTTAAAAATCTACTATCCATTACAGATATATCCCTATATTTTTTTACCCTATTTCGTATGGACTCTGCTTCCTGTCTTCTCTTTTCCTCTTCCATCTCCTCTAGTCTTTTCTTTTCCAAACAATCACAAGCTGGAATATACTCTATATGTTGTCTAATAAATTCTGGTAAGTATTCTAATCCTTCAGCTTCATTTTTTACATACTCCTTCCCACAATATTGACACTTCATATGTTACTCCTCCCACTCTCTATATCTTTCCAAATAACTCCTCTACACTAAACAACTCTGGTGTATCTTCCTCTTCTACATCTTTTTCTAAAAGTTCAGATATCTTTCTCTCCTGCTCCTCTTTCCACTGCTTCCCCTCTTCACTCTCTTCAAAACCTTTCTTGCTCTCAACTCTCTTAATATCCCTCTCATTTTTGCTCTTTCCTACACTTTTTTCCTCTACATCAGCTTTAAAGTTCCCATTGAGAGCTTTTTTTAGATTCTCCACTTTTAAAATTGTATCTACACACATCTTCTCCATAACAAAATTAGATTTTGACATTATCTCTAAAGCTTTGAATACTCCCTTTGCTCCTAATTCTCCATAGGCTTTCATCACTAGATTCTTCTCTGGTGGATACTCATATGGTGGTAATCCAAGCTCACTATATTTTTTCAAAATCTCTCTTATAACTGGAAGATTTTCCTCTCCCCTATATGTATATATATAATAATTATTCTCTTTTATTATTCTACTTGTATTATTCCCTGTTACTTTTTCATGGTGGGGGTGGTTATCATTTTGTTCCCACCCTCCCCATTTTTTCATTCCTTTTGGAACAATTTCGTACCTAGGTATATTTTTATTCCCACCTTCTAAAATCTCTTCCTCTGTCTTTTTTTCTACTATTTCTTCTTCAATTATTTTTACTTTCTCTTTATTTTTCTCTTTTCCATTCTCCACCTCAAAAAATTCTTTTTCTTCTCTCTTTTTTTCTTCTCTCTCTACTAAATCTCTATCAATATTTTTATCATCTACTCCTTCTACCTTATCTCTTCTTTCCAATATATAGATTCTTCTCTCTTCTACCTCTTTTCCTCCCTTCTTCAATATCATTTCTACTTTCAAATATCCTAAGTTTGTAAGGTTACTTATCCAATGAGCCACAGTTTTTTTATGTACCTCATATAGATTTGCAAAGTAAGAGTTAGTAGCATAGCAATACCCCTTAGAATTAACTAAGGCAGTTATCTCTGAATAGATTATTTTCTCCATAGGTTTTAAATTTTTATCATATCTCACACTTGCTGGCATTATTGCAAAATAATTTGGCTTCTCCATACTATCCCCTCCACTTTTTAAATTTAATTATAGGTTAGCACAAATTATTTTTTATTACCACTAACGTTGGCATACATTGGCATAGCTTTTCTATTTTTTTACATAAAAAAAGAGCAGCTGCAAATTTTTAAAATTGCAACTGCTCATTTAATCTTAAACATGGCGCTCCCAGAAAGATTCGAACTCTCGACCCTCTGATCCGAAGTCAGATGCTCTATCCAGCTAAGCTATAGGAGCTGTTTTTACTATATTCTTTCAGCTATTAATTTTGCTGCCATCTCTTCAGCAATAGCTTCTAATCTTGTAACATCTTCAGCTTTTGGAGTTCCTTTTACTTCTACAGCTTCTCCAACTACTTCTACACCTTTTAATGCATCAGCAAAGCATTGGATTCCTCTTACTCCTCCACCACTCCACATCATGCTTCCAAATATTCCAACATATCTATTTTTTAATCCATAATTTTCTAGTTTATGTAATAATGGTTGAATTTTTGGATATACAGAGTTATTGTGTGCACAAGAACCTATAATTAATCCCTTATACTTCCATATTTCACTGATTATAAAGCTTAAATCTGTTTTAGAAGCATCATAAATTTTTACCTCTTTTATTCCACAACAATTTAATTTTCTTCCTATAATCTCAGCCATCTTAGCAGTATTTCCATACATACTTCCGTATACTATTACTACTCCTTCTGTTTCTGGCTCTAATTTTGCCCAAGTTTCATATAATGATACAACTTTAGCAATATCTTTTCTCCAAATTAATCCGTGAGAAGGACATATGAATTTTATCTCTAAACCACCTAATTTTTTTATAGCATTTAATACTTGTGGTCCATATTTTCCAACTATATTAGAGTAGTATCTTCTCATTTCACTTTGATAAAACTCAAAATTTACTTGGTCATCAAATATTCCTCCATCTAATGTTCCAAAACTTCCGAAAGCATCATTTGAAAATAATATTTTATCAGTTAAATCATAAGTTACCATTGATTCTGGCCAGTGTACCATTGGCATCATAGCAAAAGTTAATTTATGGTTTCCTAATTCTAAAATATCTCCTTCTTTTATTGTTACAAAGTTTTCAACTGGAAAATCAGGTGAAAAAGCTTGTAACATTCCTAAAGTTTTAGCATTTCCTACAATTTTTACAGTTGGGAATGTTCTGATAACTTCTTTTAATCCACTTGAATGGTCTGGCTCTACATGGTTTATTACTATGTAGTCTAATTTTCTTCCATCTAAGCACTCTACTATCTTATCTAAGAATGTAGAAGCGCTTCCTAATTCTACAGCATCAATTACACAAGTTTTCTCATCATCAATAAAATATGAATTGTAAGTTACTCCATAAGGTAATGGCATGTAGTTTTCAAATCTTTCTGTTTTTCTGTCATTAACACCTATCCAAGTTACACCATTTGCAATCTCTGTACAAAAATACATTTTTTCCTCCTATACTTATTTACTTTTTTATTTATCTTAACATTTCCTTAATACTTTCTTTCTAAAATACTTCTTCAAAAAAATTAAATTTAATTTAACACTTCTTTATATATTATAATAGAATTAACAAATTTTTTCAATTTTTTTATTAATTTTTTTTAAATTTTAAAATTCTTTTTTTAATTCTGTTGTATTTATGCTATAATTATATAAGTTGCTTTATAGCAATACATAAATACGACCTTGGAGGTATACTATGCACCCAGTACTTTTTTCTATTGGTAGTTTTGAAATAAGGTTTTATGGTTTGATGTATGCAATATCTTTCTTTTTAGGAATAGAAATAGCAAAGTTTATGGCAAAAGAGAGAGGATACGATAGTAAAATAATAGAAAACTATGCTTTTGTTGCTATGCTTTCTGGACTTTTAGGAGGACGTCTATACTACGTTTTTTTTAATTGGAGTTACTACTCTAAATATCCAGCTGAAATTTTAGCTACTTGGCATGGAGGAATGGCTATTCATGGCGGAATTATTGGTGGAATTATTGGAACATTTATCTACGGATACATTAAAAAACTTAATCCATTGACACTTGGAGATTTTGCTGCTGCTCCCTTACTTTTAGGACAAGCTCTTGGAAGATTTGGAAATTTCATGAACGGAGAGATTCATGGTGTTCCTGTTTTCACTCCTTGGAAAGTTATTTTTTCATTAAAACCAAGTTTCTATGATTGGTATAATTACTATACTTCTCTTGATATTTTTGAAAAATTAAAATATAAAGCTCTTGTTCCATGGGGATTAGTTTTTCCAAATACTTCTCCGGCAGGGGAAGAGTTTCCTAATATACCTGTACATCCAGCTATGCTTTACGAATTAATTTTAAACTTTACAGGTTTTTTATTCATTTTTTTCTATCTGAGAAAAAAAGAGAATAAAGCTCCTGGATATCTATGGTGGAACTATATCATAATATATAGTATTATTAGAATATTTGTTAGTTTTTTTAGAGCTGAGGATTTAATGCTTTTAGGATTTAGAGCTCCTCATATAGTAAGCTTACTAATGATAATTTTTTCAGTCATTATGATAAAAATTGGAGAAAAAAATAAAAACTTTAATTGAGTAGAGATTTAAGAATAACTTTCGTTCAAAGAATAAAGAGCAAGTACGGCTCGGTTAACTAAAAACACAAAACTCGACTTCGTCTCAAACAGTTGTGTTTTTTAGCGTTTACCTTCGCTGACTTGCTCTATTTATTCTTCTCAATCTTCTTTATTCTTAAATTTATCATTTACCTAGATAAGTTTTTACTTTAATTTTGATTTTGCCACATTTCCAAGGGTATTAAGTGTATCCCATGTAAGCGCAAAAGGTGGAGCATAACATAAATCTAACATTCCTAATTCATCTATTGTCATATGTTTATCAATAGCAGCTGCTAATACATCTACTCTTAATACTGCTCCTTTCTTACCAATTAATTGTCCTCCTAAAACTTCTCTTGTTTCTTTATGGAAAATTAACTTAGCAAACAAATCTTCCTGTCCAGGGTAATATCCTGTTTGATTAGCATCTTCTATAAATACACTTCCATAAGGTATATTCAACTCTTTAGCTTCTTCCTCTGTAATTCCTGTTCTTCCAGCTTCTAAATTCATTACTTTAATTGCTGCTGATCCAAGCGTTCCAGCAAATTCTATCTCAACTCCAGCAAGATGCTCCCCAACTACTCTTCCTATTTTATTAGAAGTAGTTGCTAGTGGAATATATACATTTTCCTTTCTTACCTTATGATAAACACTAGCACAATCTCCAGCTGCATATACTCCCTCTACATTGGTTCTACCTTTGCTATCTATTATAAGAGCTCCGTTTCTAAGCATATTAAAACCTTTATCTTTTAAAAATTCTGTATTTGGCTTTACTCCTATTGCTACTATAACAATATCAGCTGGGTATTCTCCTTTATTTGTCTTAACTCCAACAACCTTTCCATCTTTAGCTATAAATTCTTCTACGCTCTCTTCTAAATGTAAATCAAGATTTTCTGTATTATTTAATTCCTCTTCCATTAAATCTGTAATCTCTTTATCAAAGCTTCCTGGCAGTACTCTTGAAGATAATTGAATTATCTTTACTTCTTTGTTTAAATGTCTAGCTGCTTCTCCAGCTTCTAGACCTATATACCCAGCTCCTATAATAATTACTTTTCTATTCTCCTCTTTTAACATAGCTTTTTTCAATTCTATTCCATCTCTAAAATCCTTTAAATTAAAGATATTTTTAGAATCTATATTCTTTATATTGGGTCTAATAGCAGATGCTCCAGTTGTTACTATCACTTCATCATAACTATCATAAAATTTTTCTCCTGTTTTTTTATTTAAAACTAAAACTTCTTTCTTAGTTATATCTATATCTATTACTTCATGCAAACTTTTAACAACTATTCCATCCTTTGCAAATTGCTCAGGCTCTCTAGCTATCATTATATTAGCATCTTGATAAAAATCTCCCACATAATAAGGTAACCCACAAGCTCCCCATGAAACTATATCTGTTTTCTCATATACTACTATTTCTAATTCAGGATTTAATCTTTTTGCCTTTGCTGCTGCACTCATTCCAGCAGCTACTCCACCAATAATAATAATTTTTTTCATCTTACCACCTCAATTTAAGATTCTATATACTTTATTATAGATCTTTTTAGTGTAAATTGCAATTTGTTTTTCCTTTTTCTTTACTCTTTTTCTGTCAAGATTTCAATTTAAGAAATTTACTAGAAATATAAAAAATCAAGAATGACTTTCTTGCCATTCTTGATTTTTTAGTTTATTATAATTTTTTGAGTTACAATATTTTTATTTTTGCTTATTGATTTAAAGTAATTCTTGTTCCATCTGCTAACTCTATTATCTGAGTTTTTCCATCTGAAAATATAATTTTTCCTTGTTGTGGAGCACTTCTTCTCATCTCTGCCTCATATCCTTGTCCACTATAATTATTGGCAGTAGGATATTTTAATCTAGCTGGTACTCCTGAACCGCTATATTTTCTATGGGCATTTTCAGCTACTGCTTGTTTTTCATAATCCCTTCTTATTTGAGTATCTAACTTATCTAAATCTCTTTGATGTTTTATCTCACTATTTTGATAAGAATTATTTAATATCAGTGCTGAACCACCAATTATAGCAGCTCTTGTTCCACCACTTAATTCTCCCCACCAGCTAGCTTGGGCAATGCTTCCCACTATTAACATTGACATAATTATAAACTTTTTCATAATTATCCCTCCTTAAAAATCTCCATTACTCTATCTAATATTCCATTTATCTCAGCTATTGCCATTCCAAAATTTGTAATTGGAATCTCTTTATTTGAACATTCTCCCAATCTACTTATAGTTTCTGCTCTATTTAACATACAAGAACCACAATGTATTACCAAACTATATTTAGAAATATCCTCTGGGAAATCTTTACCTGAGCAATTATCTATCTCTAGTCTACCAGCTTTTTTCTGTAATAACATTGGAAGTTTTTCCCTAGCTATATCTCCCTTTAGCTGATGATGAGTACAAGCTTCAGCTATTAAAACCTTATCTCCCTCTTTTAAACTATTTATTCTCTTAGCTCCTCTATATAGAGTCTCTAAATCTCCCTTAGCTCTTGCCATAATTATAGAGAAAGATGTAAGTGGTACTTCTCTATCTAGTATTTCATCTACTGTCTTAAATACTTGAGAATCTGTAATTACTAAATCTGGTTTCCCTTGGAAAATAGCTAATCCCTCTTTTAGATTATCTAAAGTTACAACAGTAGGAATTCCACCATTATCTAATATATCTCTTATCACTTGAACCTGTGGTAATATAAGTCTTCCTTTAGGGGCCTGTATATCTTGAGGAGCTACTAATAAAATTTTATCTCCTATCTTTATCTTATCTCCTATAAGTTTTTCCTCTACTACTATATTTGGAGCATACTCTATAATTTTATTTTTTATTGTCTGTATACTCTCCTCTCTTGAAGTAGTAACTTTACTTATTTCACATCCTAACTCTCTTTTTACTTTTTCTTCTATCTCTTGAAGTTTTTCTACTGAAACTAAATCCACCTTATTTAAAATTACTATAAAGGGTTTCTCTCTTTTTTTTATCTCTCTTATCCACTCTTTTTCATAATTTAACTCTTGATTTTCTAAAACTACCTCTGTTGAAATTAAAAGAAGAGCTATATCCATCTTATTTAAAATCTCTTTTGTCTTTTTTACTCTCAACTCCCCTAACTCAGTAGTATCATCTATTCCAGCTGTATCTATAAATACTACTGGACCTATTGGTAAAAGTTCCATAGCTTTATATACTGGGTCAGTTGTAGTTCCTCTTGTTTCTGATACAAGAGATATACTTTGATTTGTTATTTTATTTATAAGACTAGATTTTCCAGCATTAGTCCTACCATAAATTGCTATATGTACTCTATTTCCTCTAGGTGTTTCTATCATAATATCTCCTTTTTTTTATTTTACTATTTTTATATGTCTAGTATGTGTCATTATACCTCTTGTCTTCCCTCTAAAGCTCTAGAGATAGTTGCACTATCAGCAAACTCTATATTTCCTCCCATTGGAATTCCACTTGCTATCTTAGTTACCTTTATACCAAAAGGCTTTAATAATTTCGTTAGATATAAAGCTGTTGTTTCCCCCTCTAAATCTGGATTAAGAGCTAAGATTACCTCTTCTACCTCATCTACTGTTACTCTCTCTAAAAGAGATTTTATATTTAATTTATCAGGAGTAATTCCATTAAGTGGGGCAATTTTTCCTCCTAATATATGATACATTCCCTTATATTTTCCCATTTTTTCAAAAGATATAACATCTCTACTATCCTCTACTACGCATATAGTATGACTATCTCTCAGTTCATTACTACAGATATCACATAGATCATTTTCACAAAAATCTCCACACTTAGGGCATCTTTTAATTACCTCTTTAGCTTCACGAAGTGCTTCTATAAAACTTTCCACCTGTTCCTCTCTCATCTCTAATACATGAAAAGCAAGTCTAGCAGCACTTTTTCTTCCTATTCCTGGTAATTTATTAAATTCATCTATAAGTCTTTCTAAACTTTTTGTTGCCATTTTTACTCCTTAAACTATATTTTTTTATATTATACCATATTTATCAATTTTATTCTATTTACCTAATATTTTAATCTAGTTTAAAATATTAAAAAGTTCCATTTTTTATCCTTTAAATAATTATTTTCTAACTCTTTTAATTTTATTTTACTTGTATAAATATACTCTTTATTCTTAAATATTATCTGTTCCTCTTTAAAATCTAAAATTTGAATTAGATTGAGATTAATTATTGTACTTCTATCTAATTTATAAAAATTATTTACATTCTTTATTCTTTCTTCTATCTCAGAAAAACTTTTTTTCACATCAAAAATTTCAGAATTAACCAAATGAAATTCAACTCTTCTATTAACACTTGAATAAGTTATATAGTTTACTTCTGAAAATTTATACACGCCCTTTTTAAATGTATCTGAAAGATAAAAAATATCATATTTTTTCCCTTGAGATAAAAATTTAGCAATACTCTCTTCTACCCTAAAAATATCTTTTCTCACTATACAATCATCTATTAATCCACTTAAAAATAACTCTCTCATTTTATATATATCCTCTTCTCCTACTAGAGCTATTATCAAAATTCCCTTTTGCTTATATTTGGTTAAATATTCATTTAATTTTTCTTTCCTTGTATCAATTATAATTATATCAATATCATCTAACTTACATTCATCTACTTCTATATCTAAATATTCTAAAGAGGAAATTTCATCAAAAAGGGTCTTCAAATTTTCATCTACATTCAAACCTATTTTCATCTATTTTACCTCCCTATAAAGATATTCTATTCTCAATTTATTTATTAGATTTGCACTTTTAATAAATAATTCAGATAAAAAATTCTGCTCTGCTAAAGATAAAGAATTTTCATTTTCCTTAATAAAAACAAGAGCAATCTCCTTATTTTTATCAAAACCTATTTTATAAGCATAATCATATCTTTTTAATTTTAATATTTCTTTTGGTAATATATTACTATCTTCTAAATTTTCTTTTACATAATTTAAAATTTCTTTTTTATGAATTAATATTTTTACTCTAACCTCATCTAAATAAAGTTCTTTATTAATTTCATTTGCTAAAATTCTTTCAAATTCCTCTATATTATTTATAATACATAATCTATTATAAATATGTTCTATCTTAGGAGTTTCTACATACATAATTTTATTGATTGTAAGAGCATAAAAATCTAATAAAATAACAGTTCCCAAAATTATAGCTGATTCTGATATATTTTTAAAATAAAAAAGAGATACATAGCTTAAAGTAATTGTCATAGAATATAGTATTACTCTTAAAACATTTCTACTATATATCTTAAAAGTATAAAATATAAAAAACCAATAGAGTGAAAATAATTCCATTAAATCAATAAAATAAGTTAAGTTTTCTGCAACTGGAAAAAACTCTCTAAAAAACTCTAAAAGAAAAAAGGAAATCCAAATAATACCCCAACTAAATATATTTTCTTTCTTTATCTTTTTTCTATTATTAAAAAATATCATAATTAATAATAAAAATAAAACTCTACTTAAGTCTATATTTTTTCTTAAAAAAGATAGAACTCTTAAAAACTCTTTGTGTTCGTCTATTAAATAAATTAAAAATTGTGGAGAATAAATTATTAAAGCTATTACTACATTATAGAAGTAAATTATTCCCAATATAGTATAAGTTAATATTCTTATTTTTTTCATTTTTTTAGGAAATATATTTTGAATGAAATAAAATATTAACATATAAAAAATTACTCTCGTTATTATAAAATCTAATAAAATTATAAAATTATTGGTAGGAAATAATCTTAAACTCAAAATAATTTTTAAAGTTAAAAGAAAAAAAGAGTAATTTAAAATACTTTTTTTAGGTAATTTTTTATAAATATTACAATAAAGATAACCATTAAAAGTTATTAATAATATTGTTAGAAATATCAAAAACTTTTCCTCTATACTTGTAAAGTTTACACCTTCTAAATTAAGATGAATCTTTTCCCAATCTTTTTCTTTTTTTATAGTTACTTCATCTCTATCCTGAAAATATTCACCTATAATTTTATAATCTCCATTAGGTACATTATAAAATATACTCCCATTTAAAATATTAAGTTGTTTTATCTCATCTTTATTAATATTTGAACTCATACTTTCTAATTTATAACTTCCAAAGTTTGGATTCAATATTTCAACATTTTTTATATTAGGTATTACATATATAAAATCTTTTTTCTCTTTTGAAACTTCTAGACATATTATCGAGAATATAAGTGTAAAAAAAAGTATTATCCCTATTTTTTTATAACTACTCACAATCTACCAACTCCTTATAATTTTATCACTCTTAATTCTTTTATAAATTTTAGTTTATATATTAAAATTAATCAAGTTTTTTTATAAAAGTTTAAAAAACAACTTTTTATGTATAAAATTTAAAATTTCAAGCATAAAAAAACAAAAAAAATTTTTTTATTATATAATACTTTTGAATAAAATAAAATTTTTAGCAAACGAGGTAGTAAAATGAAAAGAAAATATGATTATATTAAAAATCCAATTTTTCAAGTATGTTTAGTTCTTTTGATAACAAGTTGTGGTAGTGGAGGTGGAAGTAGTAATGCTCCTAGAAGTATAACCCCTACTAAAATAATTTCTAAAAATCCTGAAATTTATACTCCTGCCATTGAAAATCCTAAAATAGATGAAATTGAAAAAACTAAATTAACCAATAATTATCAACAAATTATTACTGGAGTACTTCCTAACCTTTTAGTTTTCTCAAAACCTACAATTCCACAAGTTGATACTAAGGGTGAAAATCTAATAGTAGGAATATTAGATAGTAATTTTTTAACTCATCGTAATGAATTAGAAAAAAAATATGGAGATAAAATTACTATATTAGAAAAAAATGAGAATAATTATACTGACCACGGAGAGTTAGTTTTAGATACCTTACTTAATGGAATATCTCCAAAAATAGTAGCTGCAAGTCTAAGCTCTAAATATGGAAATCAAGATATAATAAAATTCTCCCTAGATGACTATAAAAAAATTTTAACAGAAATGAAAAAAGGAGATAGTGAAAATAATAAAAAAGTAAAAATCTTCAATCAATCTTGGGGTTCTACTCTGACAGCAAAAGATGAAAGAGAGATATATGCTGATAAAAAAAGATTTCGTGAAGAGCTTTTAAAAGCTATTAGTTTAAAAACTACAGGTAATATCGAAGATATATATAATTCTGGAAAGGAAAGCTTAACTTTCTATGAAGAAGCTATCAATACTGATAATGCATTATTTATTTGGTCAAATGGAAATCTTGACTTAAGAAATCAAACTCTTTCTAATGCTGGACTCCAAGCTGCTGCTCCTATGATTAAAAGCAATATTGAAAAAGGTTGGATATCAGTAGTGGGGGTTGATGGAAATAATAATAATTCAAACTATTACCCTCAGCACTTAGCTTATGCAGGTGTTACAAAAAATTGGAGTATATCTGCTGATGGAAATGTAGGAAGTAAGTATGGTTCCTCTTTCGCTGCTCCTAGAGTTTCAAATGCTGCTATACAAGTAGCAACAAAATTTCCTTGGATGACTAATAATGATGTTAGAATGACGCTTTTCACAACAACTAATAAAGTTGGAGTAGGAAATGGCATTGAAGAAAATAAAAGATTTGAAGAAACTCAAGCTGATTATAAAAATGGTTGGGGAGTTTTAAATACAGAAAGAGCATTAAAAGGACCAGGTGCTTTTTTAGAAACATTATTAAGAGCTTCTCCTAAAAATTTAGATACAAATGATTGGAATTATTATTTTAATGCTAATATTCCTAAAAATACAATTAGCTATTTTGAAAATAATATTCATGGAGATTCTGGAGTTAAAAAGAAAGGAGAAGGAACTTTAGTCCTAACTGGCGATAATAACTTTTGGAAAAAATCAAAAATAGAAGAAGGTACTCTTGAAATATATAAAAAACATATTTCGGGAATAGATATCAAAGATAAGGGAACTCTAGTTTTACATAATGATTCAGTTGTTGGATATATAAAATATGATGATGGAGAAGAGAAATTTTCTTCTGTTACAAATGAAGGAAATTTAAAATTAACTGGAACTAGAGCTTTTTTAGGAGAGTATAATAATAATGGAGGGACTCTAACTATTCCACAAGGTTCTAAATTAACTATCTTAAATAAAGCTAATGTTAATAATTTAATACTTAATTTAGAAGCTAATAATTACATTTCATCTAACAAGGAAAATATAGAAATTTTAGAAGCTAAAAATATAACTGGAGATATAGAAGACATAAATATCAATGGAATGAGGAATATCTCTTTAGAAAAAACTCAAAATAAATTAGTTGCTACTGTATCAAGAGAAAATGCTATTGCTTATCTTGGAGAAGCTGGAGAAAGTTCAAAAAATACAGCTGAAAAAATAGAGACTGTCTTAAAAGAATTAGATGAAAAATATCAAAAAGGGACTCTTACTCCTAATGAGAAAGAACTTGGTAATACAATATTAACAATGTCTAATGATACTTTTAAAACAAGCACTGAAATTATTTCAGGAGAGATTTATGCATCTGCTCAAGCTCTAAACTTTATACAATCTCAAAATATTAATACTGGTATTTCAAACCATTTAGCTACATTAAAAGATTTTTATGAAAGTGATTTTAATTGGCAAGGTTGGGCTTCTTTCCAAGGGGCTAATGGGAAACTAAAAAAAGAGGGTTATGCTTCAGCTGATACTAAAATTAATGGTGGACATTTTGGTATTGATAAAAGACTTGGTAACAATCAAGTGGGAGTTGCAATATCTTATTCTAATGGTAGTGCAGACTTTAATAGATTTGCTGGAAAATATAAAAGTGACTCTGTTGGTCTATCTCTTTATGGCAAAAAATATCTTGAAAATAATAATTATATCTTATCTCGTATAGGAATAACAAATTTTGATACTGAAGTAAATCGTTCTCTTCTAGCTCAAGATGGAAGTTTACAAAATGGAAAGATAAAGCATAACGATATTATGTATTCTACATATTTAGAACTTGGAAAAGACTTCAAATATATTACCCCATATGCTGGTTTCTCATTAGATATTTTAGATAGAAAAGGATTTGATGAAAATAATGTTAGTTGGGGGATTACTGCTAAAAATAAAACATATATGCAACAAAATATTATCTTAGGATTACGTAGTGATTATAAAATTAATGAAAATTTAAAATTTACTTCACATATCAATCAACAAATCAATATTGGAAATAGAGATTTAAGTTTTAAAGGAAAATTTAACAATAGTTCTACTGAACATACTTTTAAAGGAATAAATCAAATTAAAAACACAACTTGGATTGGAACAGGTATTGAAAAAAGTTTCTCAGAAAACTTTGGAGTTGGAATTAATTTAGATATAAGATTTGATGAGTTCAAAAAAGCAGACTCAATATTATCTACTAATTTATATTATCGTTTTTAATATAAGTAAATATAAATAAAAAGCTGAAGAGAAAATTCCCTTCAGCTTTTTATCTGAATTTAACTATTTAACAGCGATAACTTCTATTTCAACTTTTACATCTTTTGGAAGTCTTGCTACTTCTACACAAGCTCTTGCTGGTTTTACATCTCCAAGATACTCGTTGTATACTTCGTTGATTGCTGCAAAATCATTCATATCTTTAATAAATACTCCTGCTTTTACAACATCTTTCATTGAATATCCAGCTGCTTCTACTATTGCTTTTACGTTTTCTAATGATTGTCTTGTTTGAGCTTTTACATCATCAGATACTAATGTCATTGTTTCTGGAACAAATGGAATTTGTCCTGATACAAATAACATTCCATTAGCCTCTATAGCTTGTGAATATGGTCCTAAAGCTGCTGGTGCTTTTTCTGTGTGAATTACTTT
>ERZ791906.1732-NODE-1732-length-14579-cov-5.448430_pt1 | contig 14579 bp, 11 predicted proteins | sample MGYA00510146_ERZ791906 | MGnify/ENA primary metagenome ERZ791906 (study PRJEB30046, sample SAMN00792096) | human gut metagenome | study: EMG produced TPA metagenomics assembly of the A metagenome-wide association study of gut microbiota in type 2...
ACTTCACTTATAATATTTCCATCATTTACTTTAATATTTATCTCATCTCCTGCTGTTAACTGAGAAACGCTCTTTACCCCAACTCCATTTTTAGTTACTACACTATAACCTCTCTCTAAAGTCTTTAACGGATTGAGAGTTATAAGTCTATGTACCCTATTTTCAAGTTGATTTTTTTTACTTTCCATATAATATTCAATTACTCTTTGTAACCTATTTTCTCTCTCTATTAATAAATTATTTTTCTCCTCTATTACTTTAGAAAAGTTTTTCAGATAATAGTTTTCCTTTCTACTTTCTAACTCTTTTCTTTTAGATACTAAAATATTTTTCATAAGGGTTTTCAGATACCTCTCTCTATCCTCTAAGCTTTCTATACTTTTTCTTCTCTCTGGCACTGAAAGCTCTACAGCTTGAGTAGGTGTAGCTGCCCTCACATCTGCTACTAAGTCTGTAAGAAGATTATCTATCTCATGTCCTACTGCTGAGATAATAGGTTTTTTAGAATTGAAGAAAGCCATAGCAGTTTTTTCTTCATTAAATGACCATAAATCTTCTATACTTCCTCCACCTCTTCCAGCAATTATCATATCTATCTCTGGAATTTTATTCAATACCTCTATCCCTCTTACTATCTCATCACTAGCTCCTACTCCCTGTGCTTTAGCAGGATAGATATATATATCTATAGTATTATCTCTCTTTTTTACAGTTTTTATTATATCTTGTACAGCTGCCCCTGTTATAGCTGTAACTACTCCTATGGTTCTTGGGTATCTAGGTAAAGGCTTTTTATAAATTGAAGAAAAATATCCCTTTCTCTCCATTGTTTTTTTTAGTTCTTCTAACTTAGCAAACATATCCCCCAACATATTTTTCTTTTCAATATGTCTCACTAAAATTTGAAAATCTCCTCTATTTTCATAAAATCCCACATCTCCAAAAAGTTTTACTGAATCTCCATCTTTTAAATCTTCAGCTATTCTTTTAAACTTATATTTAAAAGCTACACACTTTATCTGAGCATCTTTATCTTTTAAATTAAAATATAGATGCCCGCTTTTATAATAAGTTACCCCTGAAAGTTCTCCTTCTAAAAAAAACTCTCTCAAGCTAGGATTTTCCTCTATATATCCTTTTACCATTCTATTAAATTCACTTACTGTGTAAGTTCTCTCTTCAAACATAAATCTCCTTATCTAAAACTCTAGCAGTAATTTTTTTAATTTTATCATCTCATCTCTTTTTACAATAGCCTTTTCAAAATCCAATTCCTTAGATAATTTAGTAATCTCTTTTTGAAGTTTAGCTATCTCTTTCTCTATATCTGCCTTAGATGAGAATACCTTTTTATCTTTTTCTTTTACAACTTCATCTGGTAATCCATAATCAAGATTTATTATATCTTCACTTATCTCTCTAATTACAGTTTTAGGGTCTATTCCATTTTCAATATTATATTGATTTTGTATCTTTCTTCTTCTATTAGTTTCATCAATAGCCTCTTTCATAGAATCAGTAATAATATCTCCATAGAGTATAACTCTTCCCTCTACATTTCTTGCTGCTCTTCCTATTGTTTGTACAAGAGAACGTCTACTTCTTAAAAATCCCTCCTTATCAGCTTCAAGAATTGCTACTAATGATACTTCAGGTATATCTAATCCCTCTCTAAGAAGGTTAATTCCCACTAGTACATCAAACTCTCCTTTACGAAGTCCTTTGATTATATCTATTCTTTCAAGAGTGTCTATATCTGAATGCATATATTTTACTCTAAGTCCAAAACCTAAATAATACTCTGTTAACTCTTCTGCCATTTTTTTAGTGAGAGTTGTAACAAGTACTCTTTGATTTTTTCCTACTCTTATCCTTATCTCTTCCATTAAATCATCAACCTGATTTTTAGTAGGTCTTACCTCTATTTCTGGGTCTAGTATTCCTGTAGGACGAATAAGTTGTTCTGCTATATTTCCATTTGACTCTTGTATCTCAAAATCTCCAGGTGTAGCTGATACAAAAACTGTTTGTCCAGTTATTTTTCTAAATTCCTCAAACTTAAGTGGTCTATTGTCCAATGCTGCCTTAAGTCTAAATCCATTATCTACAAGAGATTCTTTTCTAGCTCTATCTCCATTATACATTCCTCTTATTTGTGGAATAGATATATGAGATTCATCTATATATGTTACAAAATCCTTTGGAAAATACTCTAACAAAGTATCTGGAGTTTCTCCAGGTTTCTTTCCTGAAAGATATCTAGAATAATTTTCTATTCCCTTACAATATCCTATCTCTCTTATCATCTCTATATCATATTCTGTTCTCTGTTTCAATCTTTGAGCTTCCAAAAGTTTTCCTTTATCTTCAAAAGCTTTTACTTCTTCTAATTTATCTTTTTGTATCTCAGCTATAATTCTCTCTATATCTCCATCTTCAGTAAGATATTGAGTTGCTGGATATATCATTATTCTCTCTAGATTTTTTCTAATTTTTTGTCCAGTAAGAGTATTTATTTCAGAAATTTCTTCTAAATCCTCATCCCAAAACTCAAGTCTATATCCAGTTTCCATATACGAAGGATAGATATCTATTACATCACCTTTTATTCTAAATTTCCCTCTTTCAAAAGCTAAGTCATTTCTTTCATATCTTATACTTATAAGTCTTTGAATTAACTCTTTTCTCCCTATTCCTGTTTGTCTATCTATTGGAATAGTCATCTTTTTATAAGTCTCTGCTGACCCTAACCCATAGATAGCTGAAACAGAAGCCACTATTATTACATCTCTTCTATTTATAAGAGCTGCCGTTGCTGCTTGTCTTAATTTCTCTATCTCATCATTTATAGAGGAATCCTTTTCTATATATGTATCTGTTACTGCTATATAAGCCTCTGGTTGATAATAATCATAATAAGATACGAAATACTCTACAGCATTTTCAGGGAAAAAACTCTTATATTCACTATATAATTGAGCTGCTAAGGTTTTATTAGGAGCTAATATTAGTGCTGGTCTATTTGTCTCTTTTATAATATTAGCAATAGTAAAAGTTTTTCCAGAACCTGTTACCCCTAATAATACTTGGTCAGCTATACCATCATTTATATTTTCAACAATTTTTTTTATAGCTTCTGGCTGGTCTCCCATAGGAGTATATTTCGAGTGTAGTTTAAACATTTTATCACCTGTATCTTTTATTATCCTCTTTCATTATAACATACTTTTTTGATATATTATATTTTCTTTTATTAAAAATATGGCAATAAAAATAAAAAGAGAAACTCTTACTTTTAAGGTAAAGTAAAAGTCCCTCTTTAAATATTCTGTTTATATTTTAACAAAAATTTATTTGATTATTGTACTAACAACTCTTTTCAAAGAAATCTTCTCTTTTATTCTTAGAATTTTTTTCTCTTCTAATGAATAGATAAAAGCCCCTATATATGTTGTCATTGGTGCTACTACAACTAATCCAATACTTCCTATGATTATCTTGATAATCTCTGAAGTTATCATCTTCATATTTAAGATTTGTAAAAGTGTCATATCTCTTTCTAAAAATAGTATCATAAGAGTTAAAAATCCACCTGAATAAGCTAATAAAAGTGTAGTTGTCATAGTTCCTATAACTGACCTTCCTACATTAAATCCAGATTTTACTAATTCTCTTCTGTTAAGATTTGGATTATGATATTTTAGTTCTTCTATTGTAGCTGACATATCCATAGCAATATCCATTGCTGCTCCACTAGCTCCTATCACAATAGCAGCATAAAATATTTTTAAAATATCTATCTTCATTGCACTTGCAAATATAACACTTTGAGCAAAAGGTTGGCTCATTCCATCTATTCTAAATATATCTCCAAATAAAAATGTCAAGTTAGCAGTTGTAAAAAGTCCTGACATAGTTCCTAAAAAAGCTGTAAAACCTTTTCTTGTAAAACCAGCCACTAAAAAGATAATCAAAGCTGATAAAAGGATTAAAGTTATAATTGTTATTAAAAAGATATTTTCTCCCTCTTTTAAAGCTGGTATCAAAAATTCCCAAATAATAACTACACTTCCTACAAAAGATAAAAGAGATTGAAATCCTACTTTCCTAGCATAAACTAATAACAAAGTTATAAATATAAGTCCTAATCCTATAATTTTATCAATTCTTAGAAGAGATAAAACCTTTCCAGCTAATTTTCCATCATTCTCTATTACATACATAAGAACTTTATCATCTTTTTCATAAAATTCATCATATTCCATACTTCCATTTAATAGATTATTTATCTCTAAAACTTTCCCTTTATTTTTCCCAGTAAGAACTTCAACAGTTAAAGCTTGACTACCTACTTTAGATACTCCTTGAACTATTGCATTACTATTATCTACTACTAATACTCTTCCAATACTCTCCCTTTTAAAAATATACCCTTCTAGCTTCTGAGAAAAAGCTAGAAGGGCTAGGAAGATTATCACTATAATAATCCCTATTTTTTTCAACTTAATTATCCCCCTAAGGTTATTTTATTTTTTTACCCATACTTTCTGCTATTAATTTAGCAACATCAGTATTGTCTTTAAATCCTGTAAATTTATCTGAATCTGCTCCTACAGCTGCTAGTGGAACTTGAGTTCCTGTATGAGCAAATGTAGTCCATTGCATTCCAGCTCTTTCTGAAAGTATATGAGCTACTGTAATAGCTGTTGGGCTATACTCTGCATAAAGACTAGTTGTATCTGCTTCACTATCTTCTAAATCCATAGCTTTTAGGATGCTCTCTTTTTCTTTTTCAGTTAAATTATTTAATCCCATATTTTTAGCTATATATTTAAAATACTCATCTCTATTTCCATTATAAGCTTTTTGTAAAGTATCTTCTATAGAAACTTTTACACCTTTTAATTCTTCAAGATTCATAAAATAATTATTTCCAAATCCTAATCCCATTCCTCCTGTTTCATGGTCAGCAGCTACTACTATAAGTGTTTCTTGAGGATGTTTTTGGTAAAATTCATAAGCTGATTTTATTGCTTCATCAAAAGCTAGTGTATCATATATTGTTCCTACTACGTCTTGAGCATGAGAAGCATGGTCAATTCTTCCTCCCTCTACCATCATAAAGAATCCTTCTTCATCTTTTGATAATAGCTCAATTCCTTTTTCTGTCATTTCACTTAAAGTAGGAAGTTTTTCATTTATATCATCTACTGTATATGGCATATGTGAAGCTCTAAAGGCTGCAAATACTTTTTCTCCATCTTTTGGAGTCCATTTTTCAAATGCTTTTGTAGAATCTTCTCCTATAAATGTTTTATACCCTTTAGCTTCAAACTCTTTTACTAAATCTCTGTTATCTTTTCTTTTACTTGTAAGTCCACTATCTTTCCCTACAAAGTGTCTGTATCCTCCACCTGCAAAATAATCTACATTACTATTTACATAGTCCTCAGCTATTCCATTTTCATCATCTCTATCTAAATTATGAGCTGCAAATACAGCTGGAGTAGCATGAGTTATTCTAGTTGTAGAGACAAGTCCTGTTGCCATTCCTTTATCTTGAGCTAACTCTAATAAAGTTTGAAGATTGTTTCCATTTACATCCTTAGCTATATATCCATTGTTTGTTTTATGTCCTGTAGCTAAAGCTGTTCCTGCTGCTGCTGAGTCTGTTATCAATGTATCTGCTGAATATGTTGTTGTTATTCCAGCAAATGGTAAAGAGTTTAATAATAATTTTCCATCTTTTTTTAATACTCCCTTTTTAAACTCTTCAGTAATTTGTCTTTGTCCAGCTCCCATTCCATCTCCTATAAAATAGAATACATATTTTGCTTGTGCAAAACTTGTTGCTGCCATTAAAGTCATTCCTGCTAACATTAATTTTTTTCTACTTAACATTTTATCCCTCCAAGTATTTTAATTTTCCTTACAAAATTATTCTAACTCTTGTATGTTAAATTAACCTTTATTTAATGTAAAAAATATGTAAATTTTAATATACTTTTATCTCTTTTTTCATAAACATCAGTTCAACTTCACTACCTATGTTAAAGACTTTATTTTCTCCTCTATTTAACATATCTACTATAAAACGAACTTCATTTTTTTCAACTGTGTATCTAATAACATTTCCGATAATGATTCTATCTACTATCTTAGCTTTTATACTATAGAAGTTATCCTCTATATAATTTCTTCCCTCTTCTCTTACATATATTGACTCTGGACGAATAGCTACCATCTTTTCATCTAAATCTAAAACTTTCTTAGCCTCTTCTCCTTTAAATATATTATAACTTCCTATAAAATCTACCATAAATTCATTTGCTGGATTTGTATATATAGTTTCAGGAACTCCTGATTGAGATACCTCTCCTTTATTTAATACAAATATTCTATCAGATATTGCTAACGCTTCCTCTTGATCGTGAGTTACAAAAATTGTTGTAATATTTAATTTTTTCTGTATCTCTCTCAATTTCTCTCTTAAGCTTTTTCTTATCTTAGCATCTAATGCTGATAATGATTCATCTAGTAATAAAATTGTTGGCTTTGTAATTAAAGATCTAGCAAATGCAACCCTTTGCTGTTGTCCCCCAGATAATTCAGAGGGATAATGGTCTTCCTTTCCTTCCAAACCAACCATTTTTATCATATCTTTTATTCTCTCATCATAATCTTTTTCTTTTTTTATTTTTAAACCAAATTCAATATTCTCCCACACTGTCATATTTGGGAAAAGAGCATAGTTTTGGAAAACCATTCCAATTCCCCTATTTCTTGGTTCAATATCTGTTATATCTTTTCCATCTACATAGATAGTTCCACTATCTATTGAGTTAAGCCCTGCTAAACATCTTAAAAGTGTGCTTTTCCCACACCCTGAAGGTCCTAATAATGTTACAAACTCTCCCTCTTCTATGCTGATATTTATATTCTTTAATACTTGTGTTCCTCCAAATGTTTTCACAAGATTTTTTATTTCTACAAATTTCATAATTATCTTCTACCTCTTTTTTTCTTAAAAATTTTATCTAAATTTGTTGTTAATAATGTAACTATAAATATAAATACAAAGAATAAACTTACCATTGCACTAGTAAAATGTCCACTTTTTCCTTTCATATTATATAGATAGATTTGAAGAGTTTCATATCTTCCTCCTACTAATAAGTTAGTAAACATAAACTCTCCTAAAAATATTGCTAATGTCAATATACTAGAACTTGTTATTCCTTTTTTTAAATTAGGTAAGATTACATATCTAAAAGCATCAAAATTTGTTCCCCCTAAAATATTTACAGTTTCTACTAAACTTTGTAAATGTAGGGCATCTAAACTATTTTTTACTCCTCTATAAATAAAAGGAAATCCAACTGAAAAATATGCTCCAATTATTACTATTGGAATTCCAAATATAGTTATATTCAATCCTGAATAAACTTTCATAAGTCCTACAGCTAATACAACTGCTGGTATCATAAAAGGAAGTAAGGATAAAAGTTCAAGCAATTTCAAAATTTTAGGAAAATAATATGCTGAAATAACAATTGAAGGTATCAAAATAAATAAAGTTACTCCTAAAGCTACAATAGATAAAACAAAGCTTCTTTTTAAAGCTATTAAAAATCTCATATCACCTAATAATTGTCCATACCATTTTATTGAAAATCCCTCTGGTAATATACTAGCTTCCCATACAGAACTTATAGAATATAATAATGTTCCTAATACTGGAATAGAAAGAAGAAGTAATATTCCTCCTACTATTGCATAATGTTTCTTATTTTTCATTCTTTTTCACCTTTTTAATATTTTTTCTTCTGAATAAATTTTTCATTTATAAAGAATACAAAGAGTATGATTATAACTAAAAATACAGCTAATGTAGAAGCTAAATTAGGTTTTAGTACCACATCTCCTGAAATTAAAGCTCCTATTCTTATTGGAATAATATTATAGTTTGAAGTCATTATTCCATAAGCTGTTGCATAAGCTCCCATAGCATTAGTAAATAGAATAATCATTGTTCCTAAAATTGGAGATTTTAAAATTGGTAACCCTATTTGAAGCCAGTAATCTTTTTTACTTCCTCCTAATAAACTACATGCTTCTTTCCATCTTTCATCTAAGCTATCAAAAGCTGGATATAATAAAAGTGTTCCTAAAGGAATTTGGAAATAAGTATATACTAATATTAATCCTCCTTGAGAATAAATATTAAATTCTGTTATTCCAAACTCTTTTAAAATTAAAGTAGCTGCTCCATTTGCTCCTAAAATTATTATAAAAGCAAAAGCTAATGGTAATCCTGAAAAGTTAGACATCATATTAGAATACAATAAGACTAAGTTTTTTATCTTTTGACTCAATCTACTTATTGAATAAGCTAGTTGGAAAGAGATCAAAATTCCTAAAATTGAAGATATAAAAGATAATCTTATACTATTAAAAAATCCCTGTCTATAAAATTTGCTTTTAAGAATATATATATAATTATTTAAAGTATAAACATTTGATCCATCTTCTTTTAAACTTCCAGTAATTACTGAAATTATAGGAATAATTAGTACAAAAAACACAATTAATCCTAATGGAATAAGAAATAATCCATACTTTAATTTTTCTTTATCATTTTCTTTCATTCTTTGTTCTCCTATTTTATATCTAATATTTTTCTCATCATCTTATTTACTTCTATTTGAGGAATAGAATCACTTAATTCAATTCCACTTTTATCATTTATCAACCATAGAGGAACAAAAGCCTCTTCTTCAGCTATTCCACTATGATTTCCATCATAACTCATTCCATGATCTGAAGTTACAATAATTGTATATCCTTCTTCTATCCATTGAGGAATATAATTTGACATGATAGAATCTACATTTCTAATAGCATTTCTATACTCTGAACTATCTACACCAAATTTATGCCCTTCATCATCTATATTCATTGGATGAATCATTAAAAAATCTGGATCCCATTTTCTTCTTATATACTCTCCACTTAAAAATACATTTTCATCTGGATAATGATCTAAAGTATAAAAATGTCCATATTGTATATTTAAATTTTTATTTTCAGTAAAAGTATCTCTTACTTTATCAAATGGAGCTATATTATACAATTCACTTACCCAATAATAAGCTGAAGCTCCTGTTTTTAAATTATTTTTTTTACATAAAGAGAAGATACTCTCCTCTTTTGAAAGTCTACATATTTTATTGTTAACTACTCCATGTTCTACTGGTGTTTTTCCTGTAAGTAAAGTTTCATATAGCGGTCTTGAAAGAGAGGGCATCTCTGAAGATACCCTCCCTTTTTTTGCTATTTTACAATTTACAAGAGCTTGCATATATCCCATTACACCACTTTGTTTATTACTAAGTCCATCTAAAAGTATAAATATTAATTTTTTCATCTCTATCTCCTATAAATTATCTTTTTCCATTAATTTAATTTGAAAACAACCTCTTCTTGCCAAAGTTGAGAGATATTTTCAGAAGTTTTTTTCCATTTATCAAAATCTGTAACTGGTCTTGCATTTTTATATTGCTCATTTGGTAAAAGTTTAGCTTTAACATCTTCTGGTAATTGAACATTTGTTCTAATAGGTTTTGCATATCCAATTGCTAGATTAATTTGTCCTTCATCACTTAAAATAAATTCTCTTGTTAATTTAGCTGCATTTGGATTTTTAGCATATTTATTAATTATTGTTGCATATCCACTTGTTAAAGAACCATCAGAAGGTATTAATACTTCAAATTTATTTCTATCTATTTGATCTCTATAGTTTAATCCGTTAAAATCCCAAACTAATCCTACTTCAACCTCTCCTTTTTCTAAAGTAGCAATTGAAGGGTCATTTACTAAAAGTCTTCCCTCTTCAGCTAAATCAGCAAAATATTCTATTGCTGGTTGGATATTTCCTTCATCTCCACCTAAGGCAAAAGCTGCTGCTAAAACTGAGTTTGTAGCTTGAGAAGCTATTCCTACTGCTCCTACTGTTACTTTAGCATCACTTTCTTTTAATTCTTTCCATGAAGTTGGAATTTTTGTAACTAAATCTTTATTTACAATAAAAGCAATTGTTCCTGTATATCCTAATACCCAGTGTCCATCTGGATCTTTTGCCCATTGTGGAATTTCCTCCCAAGTACTTGGTTTATATGGTAAAGTTACATTTTGAGATTTTGCTATTGTTCCAAACTCATAACCAATATCACCTATATCTGCTGTAGCATTTTCTCCTTCAGCTTTAAATTTTGCAATTTCTTCAGCACTAGACATATCTGTATCCACATGATTTAATCCATATTTTTCTTTTAAATCTGCCCAAGTTCCCTTCCAGTTTGCCCAAGCATCAGGCATTCCAACACTATTTACCTCTCCCTCTTTTTTGGCTGCTTCTATTATTTGTTCTAAAGTCATTGGAGTTTCTGTTGCTACTTTTACTTCCTCTTTTTTCTCATTTCCACATCCTGCTAATAATCCTATTGCAAATACTCCTAACATTACTTTCTTAAAATTCATTTTTCCTCCTTAAATATCTAAATCTCTATGTTCAATCTTTTTATTTTTAAATGTACAATAAGAATTGAACCCTAATTCTTTTAATAATTTTTTTACTATATCAAAATCTTTCATAATATCTTCTGATCTATGTGAATCTGAACCAATTGTAATTATCTCTCCTCCAAACTTTTTATATCTTTTTAAAATATTTATATGGGGATGAAAATTTTTTAATCCATATCTCAATCCAGAAGTATTTACTTCAATTCCTATATTTTTAAAAATTAATTTTTTTAAAATTTCATCAATAATATCTTGATGTAAAATATAATCTAAATCTTTATAATCTTTATAAACTCCAATTCCATATCTATTTATAAAATCTAAGTGTCCATAAACTGATATTTCAGGAAACAAATCTATATTTTTCAAAACTTCTAAAAAATACTCTCTATGTGCTTCATTTTTTTCTTTTCCTAAAAAGAAATCTTTAGTTGCAACATCTTTTCCTGATATAGCATGAGATGAACCTATTATAAAATCTATATCTTTATTTTCAAAAATAGAATTGTATCTATTTACAAGTGTAGGTTGTAATCCTATTTCTATTCCTATCTTTATTTGTAACTCTTTTTCTCTTTTTCTTAATTCTTTTAATCTTTCAATATACTTTTCTAGATCTAAAGTAAAAATATTTGGTTTCATTGGAAAATCTAAGTCTAAATGATCTGTTATTGTTATTTCATCCATTTTTAACTCTTTTGCTTTTTCAATAATTTTTTCTAATTTTTCTTTAGAGTCTCCAGAAAATTCACTATGTACATGTGAATCTGATCTATACATCCTTTTCCCTCCAATATCTATTTCTTATTTACAAAGTAATTGTATCAGTCACATGTTAATTTAAAATTTATTTTCTGTAAAAATAATGTAAAGCTTTAGTTAAATATATGTTAAATATTAAAAATTCTCAAATTAAAAGGTTTCACTCTCTTCCATAAAAATTTCTTGAGAATTTATAGGTATCTCTCCTATATGTCTATATCTATATACTCCATCTTTTTCTAATTCTCTACTCTTTACATTATCTTTTAATATTATATCTATTATGCTGTTTATTTTTTGCTTAATTATTCTATCTTCAATTGGGCAGCATATTTCAACTCTATTTTCTGTATTTCTAGTCATCATATCTCCAGAGGATATGTATAATTTTTGTTCATCGCCTTGTCCAAAAGAATATATTCTAGAATGTTCTAAAAATCTTCCCACTATACTTACAACCTTTATATTCTCAGTAAGCCCTTCCACTTTTGGGATTATACAGCAAATTCCTCTCACTATTAGATTGATCTCTACATTATTTTTAGAAGCTACTATCAAAACTTTCATAACCTCTTTATCTGTAAATGAATTACACTTTATAGTTATTAATCCCTTTTCTCCCCTTTTTGACTTCTCTATCTCTTCCTCTATTCCTTTTAAAACATTTTGCTTAAAACTTGTAGGAGCTACCCATAATTTTTCATATTTTCCATCTAAATTATTTACAGCCATATTTTTAAAAAATTTATCTGCATCTACACCAATCTCTTTATCAGAAGTAATAATTGAAAAGTCTGTATATATCTTAGTTGTTTTTTCATTATAATTTCCTGTTCCAACCTGTGTTATATATTTAAATCCTTCCTCTGTCTTATAAGTTATTTGACAAATTTTAGAGTGTACCTTGTATTTATCTGCTCCATATATAACTCTACATCCTGCCTCTTGGAATTTTTGAGCCCACTCTATATTATTTTCCTCATCAAATCTTGCTCTTAACTCCATAAGTATTGTTACATCTTTTCCATTTTCTGCTGCTGATATTAGATAGTTAGCTAATTTTGAATCTTTAGATATTCTATATAATGTTATTTTTATACTCTCTACTCTCTCATCTTCAGAAGCTTGTTTCAAAAGATTTAAGAATGGCTTCATACTTTCAAAAGGATAAAAAAGAAGTAAATCTTTTTCAAAAAGAAGGTTAGCTATATTCAAATTTTTATTTATTTCTAAATTTTCTTTTGGCTTAAACATAGAAAATAGTAATTCCTCTTTATTTTCTATTTTTATTATATTTTCTAAAGTAAAAGTAAAGCTTAAGTCCAAAGGTGTTTTAGAAATAAAAAGTTGCTCATCTTCTAAATTAAGACTTTTTAAAAAATATCTAGTAAAAAACTTGCTCATCTCTTTTTGAAACTCTAAACGAATTGGGGCTAATTTAGAACGATTTTTTATAAGCTTTTTCATAAATTGTCTATAATCAGCATTTTCATCAAAACTCATATCATAATCTGTATCTATGTCAGCATTTCTAGTTATAGAGATAACTGTAGAATCCAAAACCTTATACATTGAAAATATATCCTTACAGAAATACTCTATTATATCTTCTAACAATAAAAAGGTATTCTCCATTCCCTCTACTTCTAAAAATCTATTTATTTTTACAGGTACTGGAATTATTCCAACTAGCTTTTTCTCTTTTTTCTTCTCTAATTCAACAGTTACATATAGTTTTTTATTTTGTAAAAAAGGAAATGGATGCCAAACATCTATTATTTGAGGGGATAATATTGGTAAAATATTTTTCTTATAATATTTTAGTATTTTTTTCTTTCTCTCCTCATCTAACTCATCAGTTTTAATTATTTTTATCCCTTTTTCTTTTAAATCTTCTAAAACTTCTCCATATACTTCATCACGTTTTATATATAGCTCTGCACTTCTTCTATATATTTCACTTAATTGCTCTTGAAGAGTTAAATTAGTTCTACTATCTACATACTCTTTAAAATATTTTTGATAATCAGTTAGAGTTCCTACTCTTACCATAAAAAATTCATCTAGGTTGCTTGTAAAAATTGAGATAAATTTTAATCTCTCTAATATCGGATTTCCACTCTCTTTCTGTGCTTCTTCTAAAACTCTTTCATTGAATTTTAACCATGAAAACTCCCTATTATCAAAACACAAATTTTTATCCTTATTCTCCAATTTTTTCACCTACTTCATCTTTTTCAAGAATTTCCTCTTTTACTTTTTCTTCAGCCTCTTTAATCTTTTGGTTTTCTTTTAAATAGTTAACTATTCTATCTATAAAATACCCTTCTCTTATTCCAGCTTTACTTATATTTATTTGAGTACAGTTAAATTTCTTTACTATCTCACTTAAGATAGAAATTCCTCCAGCAAAAGAGAAAATACGTTCTGGAATAATTTTATATACTGACTTATATTCCTCATGTACCTCACTTTTCATTTTTCTAATAATTCCTTTTAATTCTACTCTACTAAAACTTTTACTTTCTACTGGAACTCCAAATAATTCTTTAGCTACTTTCAAAGTTGCTCTAGCTGTTCCACCAACAGCATACATTTGAGAATACTCTTTATTTTCCCAATCCAATTTATCTAAAGCTTTACTTACTATTCTTCTCATTCTTTTTATATCTTTTTCTTTTGCTACTAATCCTGGTACATTTCCATCTTGTAAATTAAGTGCCCCAATAGGAATGCTTGTAAGCTCTCTTATCTCTCCCTCTTCAAATACAACTATCTCTGTACTTCCACCACCTATATCTATAACTATTCCATTCTCTACATCATACTCACTTTTTACTGCTAAAAACCCTAATCTAGCTTCCTCTTCTCCAAATAATATTTCTGGTTCCATTCCAGTTTTAGCTTTTATCTCTTGTAATGCTTCATCTTTATTTTTTATATTTCTTAAAGATGCTGTAGCAAAAACTGAATATACTTTTACTTGAGCATTTTCTAAACTTTCTCTATATTTATTTAAAATTTCACAAGTTTTTTCTATCCCTTTCTCTGTTAATCTTCCATTTTCAACACAAAGAGCTAATCCTACTATCTCTTTTTTATTAGATAGTAATTTTATCTTCCCATCATTATATTTAAAAATTGATAATCTTATTGTATTTGAACCTAAATCTATTATTCCGTAAATCATATGAACCTCCTAAATTTTTTAATTAATTCATTTAATAATA
>ERZ791906.1757-NODE-1757-length-14426-cov-6.848166_pt1 | contig 14426 bp, 13 predicted proteins | sample MGYA00510146_ERZ791906 | MGnify/ENA primary metagenome ERZ791906 (study PRJEB30046, sample SAMN00792096) | human gut metagenome | study: EMG produced TPA metagenomics assembly of the A metagenome-wide association study of gut microbiota in type 2...
GATTTTGAAGCATTTATGAAATTAGCAGGATAATTTTGTGCATTTTTTCAAATTTTCCCATTTATAGCATATATTATATTTTGTGTGTTGTCTAGTTTTTTTTTGCTGGATATTGTATTTTTATTAAAACAATGTTTCATGGGGACTTCCCATGTGCCCGCGATTTACATTTGCATGTAAGAAGACCGCAAGGGGAACGTCCGCCCGTCCCCTTGCAACCCCTGGGCTGGGTATCTGACGGAAATTTTGTCTTATGAGGTGGTCTTTGAAAAATTCTCCCGGTGTTTCAAGTCGGAAGACTTTCGTATAAATAAGCGCAGACTTGCACGGTTGCCCCATGAGTCTGCGCTTACTTATGTTGTTGGTTTTTCTGTATAGTTCAGATTTGCACCTGAAACTAATCAATCCTACGTATTCTATTGTTCTACCTGCTTCCGCAGTATCACATACTACGGACCCGTCAACATCACGCCTTCGACGTGCTCGCGGGAACCCCAGTTCTCGCAAGCTCAAGTTCCCGCGCTTTTCGCGTCAGCGAAACAGCCTTAAACAGTTGACGTCAACCCGTTCCGTCTTGATGCACCAGGCGTGGCCAAAAAGGGGGAGTCTGAGGGGGACAATCGGCCTTCGCAACTATGAGATCGTCCCCCTCAGGGTTTTCTTATTTGCCAAACAGCCGCCCCGCTGGGCAGTTCCCATCAGGAATTTCTGAAACGGCTCAGAAATTCCTTCGTCTGTTCTTTCTGTGGATCTTCAAAGATCTGATGGGAAGTTCCCTCTTCCACGATAACTCCATCGCCCATGAAGATCACATGCTTCGCCACATCTCTGGCGAAGGCCATCTCATGTGTGACGATGATCATCGTCAGACCATCTTTGGCAAGGGTTCTCATGACTTCCAGAACCTCTCCGACCATCTGCGGGTCGAGGGCGGATGTCGGCTCGTCAAAGAGCAGGATCTCGGGTTCCATCGCAAGGGCTCTTGCGATCGCTACCCTCTGCTTCTGTCCACCGGAAAGCTGTTTCGGCTTTGCATTGATGTATGGGGCCATGCCGACTTTTTCGAGATACATCATTGCGTTTTTGTGTGCCTCTTCTTTGCTTTTTTTGAGGACTTTTTCCTGTCCGACTGTGCAGTTTTTGAGAACTGTCATATTGTTAAAAAGGTTAAAGTTCTGGAACACCATGCCGACTTTGGAGCGGTACTTCGGAACGTTCACGTGTTTGTCCATGATGTTTGTTCCGTGGTAGCGGATCTCGCCGGATGAAGGTGTCTCCAGAAGGTTCATACAGCGCAGCAGTGTGGATTTACCTGAACCGGAAGGTCCGATGATGCAGGTAACATCTTTCGGTTTTACAGAGAAATCAATGTCTCTCAGGATCTCATGTGTTCCGAAGGATTTTCCCAGGTGCTGCACTTCCAGGATCGTTTCACTCATTCTCTGTTGTCCTTCCTTTCCTTATAAGAATACATACCACTTGTATGTGTCAGGGTATCTGCGGTTGCCAGGTCGTAGTTGTCCGGTCCGTCCATCTTACGCTCGATCACGCGAAGGATCCTGGAACAGGTAAAGGTCATGATAAAGTAAATGACCATGGCAATTGTGAAGGACTCAAAGTATGTATACAGTGCACCTGCCACACCTTTGGTCGTGTAAAAAAGTTCTACCGTACCGATGATGGAAAGTACACAGGTATCTTTGATGTTGATAATCAGGTTGTTGCCGATCTGCGGCATGATGTTACGCAGTGCCTGTGGCAAAATAACATTGATCATGGTCTGTACATGTGTCATGCCGATCGCCTTGGCTCCTTCTGTCTGACCCGGGTCAATGGAAAGGATACCGCCGCGGACAGTCTCTGCCATGTATGCACCTGTGTTGATGGATACGATGAAGATCGCGGCAAACCACATGGACATATTGATATTGAACAGGTATGCACTACCGAAGTAGATAAACATTGCCTGTGCCATCATAGGAGTTCCACGGAAGAACTCCACATAGCAGGCAAGGATAAATTTCACGATTTTGATCAGTACCTTCTTGGCTGTGGAATCGTTTTTGTCTACCGGGATCGTCTGCACGATACCTACGAGAAAACCGATGATGCATCCAAAAAGTGTTCCGACCAGTGCCAGCCACATGCTGACTCCGGCTCCCTTCGCGAAAGAGGGACCATATTGCTGAAGAAGATATATGATTCTTCCTCCAAAACTTTCAGGCAGCATTTTGCTCCTCCTTTATGACTCGCTGGACAGTGGCTGAACTGAGATTGCTTCGTCCATCATATCGTTGAAGTCGTCTTCTGTCATCTCGCTTAAAACTCCGTTGATCGCATCTTTGAGTTCATCGTTTCCTTTCTTGAGGGAGATACCGATGTTGATGTCCTCGTCAGATACTTCGAATTCTCCGTCTGTTCCCGTGAAGTCAAGGAGTTTGAAATCCGGGTAAGCTACGCAGGCAGCTTTTCCTGTAGGCATATCTGTTACGACTGCATCACATTTACCGGATTCCAGAGCTACCAGCATTGCCGGTGCGCTTTCCTGTGCTGGAAGGATGTTTCCGTCCGGGATCTGCGGCAGGCAGGAATCATACCAGATGGTATTCTGCTGGGAAGTAACTGTTGCTCCTTTGAGGTCTTCTACACTTGCTGCGTCTTTATAGTCTCCATCCCCTTTTACCAGAGTGATGATCGATGCATAATAATATGGATCTGTGAAATCAACCATCTGCTGACGTTCTTTGGTGATGGACTGTCCTGCGATAACACAGTCAACCTGTCCGGACTGAACTGCCGGTACGAGGGAATCCCAGTCAAGTTTGACGATCTCAAGGTCGTAGCCAAGTTCGTCTGCGATCTTCTTCGCCATCATAACGTCATAACCATATGCATAGTCGGAACTTCCGGAGATCTGCACTGCTCCGTTGGAATCATCCGGCTGTGTCCAGTTGTATGGAGCGTATCCGCATTCCATTGCAACTTTGAGGGTCTTTTTGTCAGCCGCGCTTACGCTCTGTACGCCAAATACTCCGCATGTCATAGATGCTGCTACGGCTGCTACTGTCAACATTCTCCACATTTTGCTCTTTCTCATTTTCGTTTCCTCCTGAAATATATATTTTTCATCCATATGTCCTTGCGGAACATATCACCGTGTTGAATAAAGCAGATGGGACTGCTTTAAAGTAAAAAAAAGCGCACGAAACTATGAAGTGCCCCGTTGCGCTTTATGACATTTTAATACTTTATCTTTGGAAAGTCAACATTTTTGTTTGCCGGGGGCACCCGGCAGTGGCGCATTTGTAATGCAAGACCGCCCCACAAAACAAAAAAAACGGCAGTTTTTACACCACCGTTTTTATGCATACATTTTATGAAAAATTATGACGGTCTTCTTACAGAAAGAATAGTCCTATAAGTAGCATCATTACTAATCTTAATACCATCCTGGGAGTTAGACGCATGTACAATCTGTCCATTGCCCATATAGATTGCAACATGTCCACCATAGCAGATCAGGTCGCCTGGCTGTGCATCTGCATAAGAAACCTCAGTTCCCCAGTTCTGCTGCTCGTAGGATGTTCTCGGAAGGCTGTAGCCAAACTGTGCATATACACTCTGTGTAAATCCAGAGCAGTCCGCACCGCTTGTAAGGCTTGTTCCACCCCATACATACGGGTTTCCGACAAACTGCAGTGCATAGTCTACGATAGAAGAGCCAGAACCACTGGATGAGCTGGAAGAACTGGATGAAGTATCTACATCCTCCGGATTTACAGTGTTGTCACTGTCGATCACATTGCCATATTCATCATGTTTTACACCGTCGCTGCTGTCAGATGTGCTCTCGTCATCACTGCTGTCGGTGTTTTCGTCATCAGAAGAGTCTTCACTGTCAGAATCCTCATCCTCTGTGCATCCATCATCTTCTGTATACTCACCATCCTCAGAAATCTCTTCCTGATCTTCTTCATCAGTATTCTCATCATACTGATTTTCCTGATTTTCCTGCTCCTGTGCTGCCTCTTCCTCGGCTTCCTGTCTTGCAGCTTCCTCTGCTGCTGCAGCGGCTTCTGCCTCTGCCTGACGTCTTGCTTCTTCCTCAGCGGCGATACGCTCTGCCTCAAGCTGTTCGATCTCTGCCTGCTGCTGAACGATCAGGTTGGAATACTCTGTTGCCATCTGCTGTGCGTATGCGATCTCATTGTCGCAGTCTGCGGAGTTGGCTTTCTTGGTATCGATCTGTGTCTGAAGGTTTACTGACTCAGATTCGTATTCCTGTTTCATTCCCTCGAGTTCTGCCTTCTCCTGTTTGTACTGGTCACCGAGCTGTGTTACCTGGTCAATGGTGTTGGCATATTTCTCAAGGCTCTGTCTGTCGTATTCATACATCTTCTGTGTGTATTCTGCTTTAGTAAGAAGATCAGAAAGGTTATCAGCATCCATCATCATCTGGAACCATGCAGCATTGCCGCCCTTCTCATAGATGTACTGAATACGTTCTTTCATTGCTTCGTACTGTTTAGCCTTGGCATTCTGTGCTTTCTCAAGTGCTGTCTGGGTATTCTGAATGTCAGTTTCTTTATTGCTGATATCTCCCTCAAGGGTCTGAATGGAAACCATGACATTCACAAGATTTGCATCCAAAGCATCAATTTCGCTCTGTAACTGCTGCTTTGCTGAATAAAGCTGGTCGATCTGTGCGTATGTAGCATCCAATTGTGCGCTGGTAGCTGCCTGTTCCTCTCTCAGCTCGTCTTCTCTTGACGCGCTTACGCTGACAACCTGTGATGCTGTCATCATTAATGCTAACGTCATGCAAACAATTCGTTTCTTCATGTTTTCACCTCATAATCTAAATCAATCTATTTTGTAACATTTTCGAAATATCTTATTGAACTTCTTTTACATATTAACATATCGTTCTCAAGAACGCAAGAGTAAATAATTAAAAAATTTAAAATTTTGTAACATTTAGTAAAGAATACGAAAAAAAGAAGCAGTCTTCTGTAATGAAAACTGCTTCTCTTCACTGTTAATGCTTTATTTTAGCTGTACAGATCTGCAAGTATCTGTGCTGCTGTCTTGTTCTTATATCCATCCGGATCAGAAAGTGTACTGCTGTACCATCTCAGATAATTTCCTCTTCGAATATAGTTTCCACAGGATGGATGATATTCGTATTTCGTATATCCCTTATATCTGGACATATAAGTTTTGGCAAGTGCAACTGCCTGGCTGTCATAATCCCCATCCGGTGTGCAGGTTCCTGCAATCTGGCAGCCTGCCTGTGGTGTGGAATGAACGATCACAGCACTCTTATCTGAACACTGTCCAAGAACGATCCAGGTATGTCCGGAATCATAGCCAATATCTCCTGGCTGCATCTTCCATTTTGTTTGAGAAAGATAATTTTGGTTTACGATCCGTCCCCACTTCAGAGTATTCTGATAATAAGAACCAATATCTCCGGAAACTACGGTATATCCACCGCCTTCTCCAGACTTTGTATGCATAACCTGATAAGATGCCCATCCTACAAATCCAGAACAGTCAAGTCCCTTGATTCTGTTTGCAGTCGTTAAATCCCTGTAATTATTATAGTTGTAACTGCTCGTCTGACTGTTATACCAGGAAACCCAGGTCGGACTTACACCTTTTCTTGTGGAATCTGTCCAGCCGCCGCCCCATACATAAAGGGCCCGACCTACCGGCTGCAGTGCTCCTGCGAGATAATTCTTAAGCGTTCTTGCAGAGGTTGGTGCTGTCGGACCAGAGTTGGAACTGTCAGTATAAGAGCCCGTCATAACTCCGTTTGAGTCAAAAACGTAATATTTGCCGTCAATCAGCTTCGTACCTGTTGTTATCGTGGTTGTGCTTGGATTAATATAATAAGTCTTACCATTTTCCTTTACCCAGCCGGTAGTTACAACTCCTGTTTTTGGATTGAAATAGTAAGTCTTGCCATCAACTGTCTTGAAGCCTTTGTACATGACACCTGTATTCTTTGCAAAGTAGTAGCGTTTGCCGCTGCTGCTGCCAAGCCATCCGGTTGCCATTACATAGGTCTTTCCGCGGAAATAACGGACATTTCCGTTGGCTGCTGTCAGGAATCCGCTCTTGGCTGCACCGGTTGTCCCATCAAAGTAGTAATAATAGGCTCCAATCTTCTTAAGTCCCCTGTACATAATTCCTGTTGATGGGGTAAAATACCACTTCTCGCCCTTGCTGTTCTTCATCCAGCCAGTTGCCATCGTGTAACTGCCTGATGAAAAATATCTCACAACGGTACTTGAAGTTTTGACAAAACCACTGACCGTGTAGCCTGTAGACGGTTTGAAATAATAGTAATTCCCACCAATCTTCTTAAATCCCTTGTACATTGCTCCTGTACGGGAATCGAAGTATCTCATCGATCCCTTGGAACTTCTCTGCCAGCCCTTAAGAAGAACTCCGGTCTTCGTATTCAGAAAGTACTTATTACTTCCAAGTGTCAGCCATCCCTTGACCTTCTTGCCGCTCTTGTAATAGTAAGTTTTGCCGTTTACTGTACGAAATCCTGTCGTTGTTGCAGCCTGAACATCTACCGTCGTTGTATGTACGGCAAATCCTGCTGCAAAAAGCATGAGCCCCAAAAGTATCCCCAAAAGTCCAGCTTTTCTACATACCTTCTTCATATATCGTCCTCTTTCCGAAAAACTTATTGTTACTTTTTTCGTTGCAAATTTTACAATATTATTACAATATCATGTAGGTATTATATCGCAAGATTTATGATACGTCAATACATAAAAAGAGCGGGAAACACTGCCTGATGTCTCACATAAGATATCAGGCATGTGTTTCCCGCTCTGCTGAAATTGATCTTAAAGAAGATGTTTACGAAGTTCTGCTCCGTCCTGTGCGCTTAAGTAAGCCGGTGCAACATCAAAAACTGTCTTGCAGCCTTTCTGTCCTTCCTGGCTCATGCGGTATGCTGCTCTTGCATATGCTGCGATTACGGAAGAAGTGAATTCCGGGTTAGAATCCAGTTTCAGGCTGTATTCGATCACATGACTGTTCTCATCATTCCAGCCTGTTTTGCCGGAACGGATAACAAATCCACCGTGCGGGATCCCGCTGTGATCACGTTTCAGTTCTTCTTCTGTGATGAAGTGTACTGTAGTATCGTACTCATCGAAGTAGTTCGGCATAGTCTTGATCTCGTTCTCGATACGTGCAAGGTCTGCGCCTTCCTCAGCTACTACGAAGCACTCTCTGGTGTGTTTCTGTCTTGTTGTAAGTTCCGGATTTTCTCCGTTTCTTACAGCTTCCAGTGCTGCTTCTACCGGGATGGTGTACTGTTTGCCGTCTTTGACTCCGTCGATCCTGCGGATCGCATCGGAATGTCCCTGGCTTACACCCTTGCCCCAGAATGTATAATCTTTACCGTTGGTAAGGATTGCATTTGCATACAGTCTGTTCAGGGAGAACATTCCCGGGTCCCAGCCCACGGAGATGATTCCTACATGGCCGCTCTCGGAAGCTGCCTTGTCTACGTTTGCAAAATGCTCCGGAACTCTTGCATGAGTGTCAAAGCTGTCTACGACATTGAACCACTGTGCATATTTCGGTGTCTGCTCCGGAAGGTCTGTTGCACTTCCTCCGCAGAGGATCAGAACATCGATCTTGTCTTTCATTTTTTCTGCTTCATCTACATGATAAACGCTTGCTGTATCTGTGAGGATTTTTACTGTTGAAGGATCACGGCGTGTAAAAACTGCTACAAGCTCAAGATCCGGATTGTGCTTAACTGCACATTCTACGCCTCGTCCAAGGTTTCCATAACCTAAAATTCCAATACGAATACTCATCTTAAGATTTCCTCCTGTACTTTTCCATTGTACTTCTAAAGTTCCTGCCTGCTCGGTTACAGGAACCTGACCTGCTGCTTTTGCTTTATCACAGCAGTACGATACTATGATAATATCACAACTAAAAAATGTCAATCCGTTGATTTGTATTTTCTTTTATTCATTTAGTAATACTGAATAATTTTCTCAGCAGCAGAATACACCGCCGCCCGGACAGCACAGTCCGCAGAGCATATTTGCGATACAGAGCTTCATACAGTAATCGCTTCCATCCACCGGCATTCCGCCAAAAGGATTCTGCTGTTCCTGATACCAGGTTCCGCCGCCCTCCATTCTCTGAAGGAGCATACGATACTGTACATTATCCGGCTCCAGGTTTACCGCTGTCCGGATATCCTCCAGTGCATTGACATTATTTCCAAGTCCCATATTTGCCATCGCAGAAAGGTAATGCCACTCTCCGTTCCTCTGCTTCAGGGACGAGAGTACATTCATTGCCTCCTGGAAATGACGGCTCTGGATATAATTGGCAGCTGCCTGTCTGCGGATTGCCTCCTCATCCTGGTAAGTGCTGTTCTGATGGCCTGTAAATCTACCGTAGTAGCCGCCTGCATTTCCATAAGATGAGCCGTATTCCTTTTCTTTCATGATCTGTTCATAGGCCTGCTGGACTTCCTTGAACTTCTCTTCCGCCTGTTCTTTGTTTGGATTATTGATATTTGCATCCGGATGATATTTCCTGCTCAGTTTCCGGTATGCCTTTTTGATTTCTTCATCGGATGCATCCCTGGAAACGCCAAGGACACTGTATGGATCAAACATTTTCTTTCTCCTGCTCTTTCTTCCTCTTACCGGACACTGCTTCAAATCTGCACCAGACTCCGGAATACAGAATATTCCGCAGTATATCGGTATATTTAATAATAGGAAGTTTTTCAAATTCCCGGCAGACCTCTGCTATCATCATGATCAGCATCTGCCGTACCTGTTCATCGAACCCTTCCATTATATAACTTCTGGAAAAAGGATTGTAATTTCCTTTTTTGATATCTTCCTCTACATCATCATAGGCATCCATGAGATAAATAAATTTACCCAGGAAAAAGCCCATCCGGCGCAGTGTCGGTTCCCACAGATCTGCCCGATACGCAAAGATCTCCTCCATGATCTTCCCGAAACATCCGGAAATGCAATCGATATTCTCTTCCCCCGCCTTCTCCATCTCAGAAAGTTCATTCAGAAGTGAAACGATCGTGTCGACTTTCTTACGCCACCGCTCTTCTGCATGCTTCTCTTTGCCCCGAAGGAGGTTCCCGTACAAAAGACTCAGAAGCTTCTTCTCGTCTTTCCAGTCATCCTCACATTTATAGTATGCAAGAAAAACATTCATATCTGCGGCATACTCTGTGATCGCATTCTTGCGGACCGGCTGTTTCCGTACAGGGTGGATGATGCATCTCGTCGTTCCCTTCCTTGTCGGCGGCTCATAGAGCCCGCTCAGGAGAAGGATCACAAACGTCATATCATATGTCAGGGAAATCTGTCCTGTCACTCCATAGCGATCCCGCAGTTCTCTGCAGAGGCCACAGTAAAAAGAACGATACAGGTCAAAATCCTTGAATTTAATCTCCGGTTTATTCATTACCACATAACCAAACATAAGACCTCCGGCTGTATTCTGATCTCAGATCGTATTCAGCTTTTTTTGATAAATTTCGTGTGGCATTTCGGACAGTCGATCTCTATCTTGCCTTTTCCTCTCGGAATACGGATCTTCTGTTTGCAGTTCGGACAGGAATAAATGTGATATTCCTTTCTCTGCTGCATGATGTTTTTCTCACGGTTGAATTTCTGTCTTATGCCGGATGTAATGGACAGATATTTCTGGTTTTCGGCATAACGCTTCTGTATATCTCTGGAAAGCATTCTGTAATAAGTATAAAGGATCGCAAGAAGGCCAATGGTATCAAACGCCGCGCCGACTCTGTTCCGGATAAACATGGACAGAATGATCATCACAAATGCAACGCCCATCGTAAATCTTGCAAATGCGTCTACTCCATAGCGTCCTTCCATAAACTTGATAAACTTTTCTCTCATGCAAGTCCTTCTTTCTTTAATGAAATGATGTCACTATTATTATGTAAGATTATTTTTATCTGTCACTGCACACCTGGAACACATAAAACTTCAGATAATAAGATTCATCTGAAGACCACAGGATCGGATGATCCGGTGCCTGGGTTCTGTATTCTACCTGGCGCAGTCTCTTGTGTGCATTTCGTGCGGCCTGTCCGATCGTCTTGGTAAAGAGTTCATAATCCATAAAGTGAGAACAGGAACAGGTTGCAAGGAATCCTCCATCCCTGACAAGCTTCATACCACGCAGGTTGATCTCTCTGTAACCCTTGACTGCATTCTTGATAGAGCTTCGTGACTTGGTAAACGCCGGCGGATCGAGGATCACAACGTCATATTTCTCGCCCTCTTCTTCCAGTCTCGGAAGCAGTTCAAAAACATCCTCACAGATAAATTTAACTCTGTCGTCCAGTCCGTTCAGCTTCGCATTCTCCTGTGCCTGATGAACAGCAAGCTCAGAAGCATCCACGCCGGTAACTTCTCTTGCTCCTGCAATTCCCGCATTCAGTGCAAAAGAACCTGTATGTGTAAAGCAGTCCAGGACTCTCGCATCCTTGCAGAGTTTCTGGATCGCAAGACGGTTGTATTTCTGATCCAGGAAAAATCCTGTCTTCTGTCCGTCCTTGACATCGACCTGATATTTCACTCCATTTTCGACAATCTCAACAAGAGTCGGGAACTCCGGTCCGATGAAGCCCTTGTGAAGTTCCATTCCCTCCTGCTTGCGGACTTTGGCATCACTTCTCTCGTAGATTCCACGGATGTTGATTCCGTCCTCTGCAAGAACTTTCCTGATAAGTTCGAGGATCATTTCTTTCCAGCGGTCGATTCCAAGTGCAAGGGACTGTACGACCAGAACATCCTCAAATTTGTCAACTGTCAGACCTGGCAGGAAATCTGCCTCGCCAAAGATCAGGCGGCAGCTTGAAGTATCTGTTACCTTTTTGCGGTATTCCCAGGCATCTCTTACTCTTTTTTCAAAAAAGTCCTCGTCTATATGCTGATTCTCATCTCTGGAAAGCAGACGTACCGTGATCTTGGAATTGGTGTTGATAAATCCTCTTCCAAGCGGATATCCGTCAAAATCATGTACCAGCACGATATCTCCATTTACAAAGCTTCCCATAATACTGGCGATCTCGTTGTCAAAGACCCACATGCCACCGGATTTGAGAAGTCTTCCCTCTCCTTTTTTCAGTGTAACCACTGCAAGACTCATATTATTTCCCCTTTCGGCTATATATTCCCCATCAATTAGTTAGCAAGTTGTTACTGTCCACAGTAACAACAAGATTTCTTTCTATTCTATCACAGATGCTTTTAGATTTCCAGTTTTTCGCAGGGCTCACAAAAAAATCACAGTTTTGCAGTTCTCAAAAAAGCTGCAAAAAGCCACAGCTTCCTGGTTATTCAGAAAAGCTGCGGCCTGAGGGCTTTGCCTAATGATTAGTACTCTTCGTTGTAGGATTCTTCGTCATAAGACTCCTCATCATAAGAAGTCTCATCTGTAGATTCCTGCTGAGCAGAAGTGTCTGTACTCTCACCATAAAGCTGTTCAAAGAACTTCATGGTATCATTGTACAGAGTCTGTCTGTCTTCTGCGGACTGAGCTGCAAGGATATCGTCTGTTGCCGGCTCGGTCTCAATGCTGAAGATCTTCTTCATGTCATTGTTGACCATATTGAGCTGACTGGATACATAGATATCTGTTTCTGATGCTGTATAAGTTGCTCCGCCATCCTTGAGAACATTCAGATATGCCTCAAGAACTTTCTTTGTAAGTTTGGAAGCGGTGTCTGTATCAAGAGTCACGGTCGGCTGCGCTGCATTTGGCATTACAGCATTGAGAACTGCGATATCTCCATTGTATTCTCCCTCGCAGAACTGTTCTGCCTGGTCAAACTGTGCCTTTGAAGCATCATCGAGGGAATCTGTATTTAAAGTATCCTCTGTGGAAGCGTCTGTTTCGTATGTCTCATCACCGGTTGCTTCCGGAATTCCTGTACCATCATCGGAACTGCTGTCAGATTCATCTGTACTGGTGTCTGTAGAATCTGTTCCTTCCGGAGTTTCTGTAATTTCTTCGTAATTGTCCTGTGTTCCGTCTTCAGTTGCCTCCGGGATTCCCATGCCATCATCCTCAGAGCCGTCGTCCGGTTCCAGAACGTCATTCATGCCTGTATCCTCTGCAACGCTGGCATCCTCGGTGTAAGATTCCTTGGCGCCATCAAGAACATCGCTGTCTACGTCCTCGGTGATATCTTCGCCGTCACTGGAATCTTCATCTACAAGATCTTCTTCGCCATCGGAAGAGGAATCATCTGAGGAAGAATCATCGGAAGAACTGTCGTTATTCATAGTCTTGTCGAGGTTCTTCTGAATGCTTTCCAGAGTCTGCTTCATTTCCTGAATGTCGTAATTCTGCTGTACGATTTCCTGAAGAAGTGCTGTGATCGTATTCAATTCATCGGAGCTCAGAGATACGTTGTTCTGGATTGCAATGTTGTTGACGATGTTGTAGATCTCGTCTGCGTTCTGAACATTGTCACCGATGATCTGCAGTTTCGCCTGGTTGATGATGTTGGTAGCATTGTCGCCGCCGACCTGCTGTGCAACATCTCCGGTAACTACGACTTCCTTGGTAGCAAGGTCTTTCTTGGTGGAATCAAGCTGCTTGCCGCTGGCTGTCTCGTAAGCCATCATGACACCGGTAAGTGCTCCTGTTCCGGAAACTTCATACGGGCAGGCTGCAACTGCCTCGCAGTTGGAAACACCTGCTGTGGAAAGTGCATTTGCAAGCATGTTGCAGGTTACGTAGTTGAGGTTTGCAGTACGAACCTTGATGCCGCCGGACTGGGTTGGTTTCACATAGGCGCAGCTTAAAGTTCTTGTACCGATCTGTGCGCTTGAAATATATTTTCCCAGATAATTGCGCTCATCCTGGTTATTAACTGTGATGATCTGTACCTGGCTTGCATCTGCCTTGAAATATTTCATCATGGTATTCTTCTGTTCATCTGTAAGATCTGCACCAAGTGTTACTACTTTGGATGCATCTGCCATTGCCGGGATCGGGTTACTGAGTGCAAGGCACATGCTGCACAGTGCAGCTACGATCATACTTCTTTTTTTCATAATCTCATCCTCCATTATGATATGATGCGGCAGTCTCAAAAAGCTGCCTTCCTGGTCTCTTCTTTCAAGTGTTTTTATTATAACACAGCGTTCTGCAGAATTGTATTTTTTATTTTATTTCTTCGAAATCATTCAAATTTTTCCAGAAAAACATCGATGGTTCCACCACAGACCATTCCTTCGTCCTCTGCCTGTGATACTGTCATGTCAGCACAGACGATGCGGGACTTTTCGTTTTCTTCGCGGAGAAGTCTCAGACACTGGTGCTGGACTTCGCTTTCCATACAGCCGCCGCCGATCGTGCCGATGATCCTTCCATCACCGAGTACCAGCATCTTGGTTCCTATCGAACGCGGGGCTGAACCTCTGCGGGCTATGATCGTCGCAAGAACTTTTGGCTGACCCGGCTCCTTCACTCCTGTGAGATACTCCATGAGAAGAGAATCGTATCCGGCTGTTTTTTTTGTCTGGTTCTTGATCTGGATCAGTTCTGCCACAATGGAAACTGCAATTTCCTCCGGGGTTTCCGCATGGATAGAAAGCCCTACCGGTGTATACATCTCATCCAGTGCTTTTCTGTCAAAACCATCCCCAGCCATCTGTTTCTTCAGAAGTGCAGAACGTCCGCGGCTCGCCATCATTCCCACATAGGCATATGGTTTCTTCAGAATCTGTTCAAGGCAGGCACGGTCAAAACGATGTCCTCTGGTCACCACCAGAAAATAGGTATCCGGCGTTCCGGCGATTCCCTGCAGGCTTTTTTCGAAGGCATCGCAGAGAACAAGGTCTGCTCCGGCTTCTCTCGCGCGGTCCGCAAAATATGGTCTGTCTTCCAGAACTGTCACATGAAATCCGACTTTCCCTGCGAGTTCGATCACCTGCTGTGATACATGCCCGCCTCCACAGATCACAAGATGCGCCTGACGTTTGAGATGCTCTATGAAAAATTTCTGCCCTTCTATTTCATAAATGCCGCTCTGCGGTGTCTCTGTGATCTGTGTTTTGAGTTCTTCGTTCACCTCGCCGGTGCCTGTATATCCCAGAAGTTCCCCATCTGCCCAAAAATACCTGGTTCCGGCTGCCTCTCCCTCCAGCACCGTCGCCAGAAGGTTGGATTTCTGCTGAAGATTTTCATTTATTATTTTATATAATTCAAAAAGATTCATGCTTTCTCCTCTTTTTTCAGTCATTATGCTGTTTTATTAGGGCTACTCATTTACTGTTAATTATATAGCCTCGCCGTGAATTAAAAACTCTATCCTCACATGACTGAAGTCACGTGCTTCCAGACGCTTT
>ERZ791906.1773-NODE-1773-length-14280-cov-2.748963_pt1 | contig 14280 bp, 10 predicted proteins | sample MGYA00510146_ERZ791906 | MGnify/ENA primary metagenome ERZ791906 (study PRJEB30046, sample SAMN00792096) | human gut metagenome | study: EMG produced TPA metagenomics assembly of the A metagenome-wide association study of gut microbiota in type 2...
ACTATACTGTTGAGTGAAAACTCACAATATTAATGCAAAAGCAGGAGGTATTATCCAATGAGCAAGTATGTTGACAGAGTTCTTGCAGAACTCAAAGAGAAAAACGCACATGAAGCCGAATTCCTTCAGACAGCAGAGGAAGTATTATCCACTCTGGGTCCGGTTGTAGATGCACATCCGGAGTACGAGAAGGTTGCTCTTCTTGAGAGAATGGTTGAGCCGGAGAGAACTATCGAGTTCCGTGTTCCGTGGGTTGATGACAACGGTGCTGTTCATGTAAACCGTGGCTATCGTGTACAGTTCAACGGCGCTATTGGACCGTACAAAGGAGGCTTACGTTTCGCTCCTTCTGTAAACCTGTCTATCATGAAGTTCTTAGGCTTCGAGCAGACATTCAAAAACAGCTTAACAACTCTGCCGATGGGCGGCGCTAAAGGTGGTTCTGACTTCGATCCGAACGGCAGAAGCGACAACGAGATCATGAGATTCTGCCAGTCCTTCATGACTGAGTTATATCGTCACATCGGACCGGACGTAGATATCCCGGCTGGTGACCTTGGTGTAGGCGGACGTGAGATCGGTTATCTGTATGGTCAGTACAGAAAACTTCGCGGTGCATTCGAGAACGGTACTATCACAGGTAAGGGAATGTCCTTCGGTGGTTCTCTGGTTCGTCCGGAAGCAACTGGTTACGGCGCTGTTTACTATGTAGAAGCTGTTATGAAACATGAGAACGATACAATCGAAGGCAAGTCCGTTGTTGTATCTGGTTTCGGTAACGTTGCTTGGGGTATCTGCAAGAAACTGGCTGAGCTGGGTGCTAAGGCTGTTACCCTGTCTGGTCCGGATGGATACATCTACGATCCAGATGGTGTTGTAACTGAAGAGAAGATCAACTACATGCTGGAGATGAGAGCATCTGGACGTAACAAAGTTCAGGATTACGCAGACAAGTTCGGCGTACAGTTCTTCCCAGGTGAGAAACCGTTCGGCGTTAAGGCTGACATCATTATGCCGGCTGCTACTCAGAACGATGTTCGTATGGAAGAGGCTAAGAAGATCGCTGCTAACGGCATCAAGTACTACATTGAGGTAGCTAACATGCCAACTACCAACGAAGCTCTGAGATTCTTAATGGATCAGAAGAACATGGTAGTAGCTCCGTCCAAGGCTGTTAACGCAGGTGGCGTTCTTGTATCTGGTCTTGAGATGAGCCAGAACAGCGAGAGATACAGCTGGACAGCAGAGGAAGTTGATACAAAACTTCATCAGATCATGACTGGTATCCATGATGGTTCCGCAGCAGCAGCTGAGAAATACGGCTTAGGCTACAACCTGGTAGCTGGTGCTAACATCGTTGGTTTCCAGAAAGTTGCTGACGCTATGATGGCTCAGGGTATCTGCTGGTAGTCAGTAGTTCCCCATACCATATGGAGTGAATGTATAAGTAATATAATTGCATAACGCAGTTACATAAAGAGACTGCTGATTCGGACAACCTGGCGACAGGAAGTCCGGCTCAGCGGTCTTTTTTGCGTAATAGGAAATTCCTTGGAATTCCCTATTACGCAAAAAAGGCACTAACGTGCCAAGGAATAATTCTTCCCTCCCACACATAAAATAGTAATGGTAATTTTTGACAGTCTATCTAAGACGTAAATGTTCAAGCAGGGAGGAGAATGAGAGAATGAGAAGAACAAAAAAGACGAAAAAAACGAGAATGCAGGGACACATGGCAGTAGCAATTTCCATGGCGATGGCGGCAGGGCTGGCGCTGACGGGATGCGGCAGTACCGGAACGACAGGAGTATCGGCAGAGACATCTGCGGGAGGTAAAAATGAAGCCGGGAGGAATACTGCCGATAACACAGCAGGCGGACAGGAAGAAAGTCAGAGTGGGGCTGGCGCTGCGCAGGTGACAGACACGAAAAAGGGCGGAAAGGATGGCGGAACCAGCCTCATTTTCACGACGGGAGGCGATCAGGGTACATATTATGGATTTGGCGGCGTGCTTGCAGGAAAGATAGGGGAATCGACCAGCACTTCGGTGACGGCGATCACATCGGGCGGTTCGCAGGCAAATATCGAGGCGCTGGATGCACATGATGCGGATTTGGGATTTGTGCAGTCGGATGTCATGGCATATGCCTACAATGGTACGAATCTCTTTGAAGAATATGGAAAAGTTGCTGATTTCTCGACCGTGGCGGCGCTCTATATGGAGCAGGTGCAGATTGTTACGCTGGATCCGTCGATTCAGTCGGTAGCCGATCTGGAAGGCAAAAATGTTTCGGTCGGCGCGGCGGGGTCAGGCGTCTATTATAATGCGGTGGATGTGCTGGGAGCATATGGATTGGATATCGAAAAAGATATAAATCCGACGTATCAATCCTTTGGGGACAGCGCAGAGGCGCTGCAGGATGGCAAGATTGATGCGGCATTTGTCGTAGCGGGTGCGCCGACGACCGCAATCACTTCCCTGGCAGCGACGAGGGATGTGTATCTCGTCAGCCTGGACGATGAGCATATGGATCAGCTGATTAAAGAATCGCCATATTACAGCAAAAACACGATCCCAGCGTCCGCGTATGGAACGGACGAGGATATCAGGACGGTGGCTGTCGGTGCGGTAGTAGTGGCGCGTGATGACGTTCCGGCAGAGGATATCTATAACTTCTGCTATGGCGTCTTTGAAAATATGGATTCCATCAAGGCGGCGCATGCGAAGGGAGCGGAGCTGAACCTTGAATTTGCCACTTCGGTCACAGCGGTTCCGTATCATCCGGGAGCAGCGGATTATTTCGCAGAGAAAGGGATGGAGGTGCCGGTGAAATAAGGGGGAAACCCAGAAATGAAGTGTGAAAGGGGGTTATACGAATGGGTGAATGGAAGGAAAAGAAAAACAGGGCACCAGATCTAAAATACCTGGAACGTGAAAGCCTAAAAAAGGGCGATTCGGACACAGGGACAGCTGCGGATGTTGAGTTAGTCATGAAAAAATATGACCGCGAGTCCAACACGCGCGTCTGGCAGGGGAAACCAGCATCGATCATCCGGTGGCTGTCGGTATTATTTTCCGTTTACAGCATTTATGTGACGCTTTTCAGTACCGCCTTGCCGGAAATCCGGTTGTCGATATTTCTGGGAATGATTCTGATTCTCGGGTATCTGCATTATCCGGTTCAGAAGGGAGACGGACGCATCAACCATATGCCGTGGTACGACTGGGTTCTGATGGCAGTGGGGGCGGTTCCATTTTTCTATTTTGCGGCGAACGCGCATGCGATCATTAAGCTGGCGACGCGGGTCACGAAGAATCCGGTTATGGTGCTGATGGCGATTCTGGCGGTGCTCTCGCTGATGGAACTTTGCAGGCGTTGTGTGGGAATCCCGATTCTCTGTGTGGTCGGTGCGCTGCTTGTATATACATTTGCGTCGGTGCGCTTTGGAAAGGTTATTTATGATTTATTTTACACGACGAGCGGCGTTATGAATACGCCGATCAATGTCTGTGCAAAATATATTGTGGTCTTCATCATTTTCGGGGCGTTTCTGGAACGGACGGGGATCTCGAATTTCTTTATCGACCTGGCGAACTGTCTCTGCGGTTCCTCGGCGGGCGGTCCGGCGAAGGTGGCGGTTATCTCCTCGGCGCTCTGCGGGATGGTATCGGGATCTTCGGTTGGAAATACTGTCACAACGGGTTCGGTCACGATCCCGATGATGAAAAAATGTGGTTACCGCCCGGAATTTGCCGGAGCAGTGGAGGCGGCTGCTTCGACCGGCGGGCAGATCATGCCGCCAATCATGGGCGCGGCAGCATTCCTGATGGCAGAATATATGGGCGTGCCGTATGCGACGGTGGCGCTGAAAGCGATTCTTCCGGCAGTGCTGTATTTTGCGGGTATTTATATCGCAGTGCATCTGGAGGCACAGAAACTGGGACTTCGTGGAATTCCGCGGGAGGAACTGCCGCAGATGCGGGTGCTGATGAAACAGATCTATCTGCTGGCACCGTTGATTGTGCTGGTGGTGCTGGTATCGACAAATACATTTACGATGCAGTTTTCTGCGTCGGTAGCGATCTTTGCCGCGATTGCGGTCGGTGCTCTGAACCGGAATAACCGGATCACGCTGAAAAAGATTGTGGATGCGCTGGAGGCAGGCGGACGCGGCACGATCACGGTGGCGGTTGCCTGTGCGATGGCGGGGCTGGTGGCTGGATGTATCACATCGACCGGTCTGGCATCGAAGCTGATCACGGCAATTGTGGCAGTTTCCCAGGGAAAACCGCTGATCGCGCTGTTCCTGACGATGTTATGCTGTATCGTGCTTGGCATGGGCGTTCCGACGACGGCAAATTACTGTATTATGGCGGCGACCTGTGCGCCGATTCTGATTGCACCGGAGATCGGGATCAATCTGGTCTGCGCGCATTTCTTTGTTTTCTATTTCGGAATCGTGGCGGATATCACACCGCCGGTGGCATTGGCAGCTTATGCGGGTTCCGCGATCGCGAAAGCGCCTCCGATGAAAACGGCGCTCAATGCGACGCGGCTGGCGGTTGCCGCTTTTATCGTGCCGTATATTCTGGCATTTAACCCGGCGATGGTATTCATCGACACGAATGCACTGCAGGTTGTGCAGATCTGCATCACCTCGCTGCTCGGTATCTTCGGGATTGCGGCGGCGCTTAACGGTTTTCTGTTTGGATGGCTGTCCGTTGTAGAGCGGCTGGTTTTGATCGTGGGCGGTCTGTGCATGATGGATCCGGGCGCATGGACGGATCTTCTGGGACTTGTGTTGGTTGGCGGTGTGACATTCTGGCAGAAGAACCATGGATTGGAGAAAGATGCGGAGACGGGTGTTGGATGAATGAATTTGCATTGCAGTTTACATAACGTGTAAACTGTGATGTGAAGTGTGTGTAAACGTAGACCGCACAGGCGCAGGCATGTGCGGTCTTTTGTGGCATAGGAAACTTCGTGCGGTTTCAGCAAGGTATGTTTTTTGTTTCCGGTGGGATGTTTGCAAACCAGAGGCTGTGAATCGGGCGGTAGCGAATCGATTTTAAGATAATTTTCACAAATTCACTCTGGAAATATCGGGTAGAATATGGTTAAATAGTCAATAGAGTTTTGCCACCCAAAAGAGTGTAGAAGGAACGGAAAGGAGAAATACCAGGATGGATGAGAATAAAGAGTTGGTAGAGACAATGGAGGACTATGCCGAGGAGCTGGAGGCGTCTTTCAAACGCCTGCATGAGGGCGATATTGTGACCGGTACGGTTGTTGCAGTGACAGACGACCAGGTGCTGGTGGATTTGAAATATTTTGCTCAGGGCGTGATTGACCGTGAGAATCTGAGCAATGATCCGGATTTTAATATGAAGGAAGAGATTCAGCCGGGCGACCTGCTCACGGCAACGGTAATTCAGACCGACGACGGCGAGGGCAATGTCGTTTTATCCCGCAAGGAGGCGAATGACAGGATGACGTGGGAACATTTCCGCCAGCTGCTCGATGAGCGCACACCGCTTGAGGTTACTATTTCCGAGGTCGTAAACGGCGGTGCGGTTGCGATGGTGGAAGGCGTGCGCGGCTTTATACCGGCGTCGAGACTGGATGCAGCGTATGTCGAGGATCTGGACAGCTGGAATGGAAAGAAGATTCCGGTGCTGGTGATTGAGGCGGATGAGGAGAAGAAACGTCTCGTCCTGTCCGGCAGAGAGTTGGCGAGAGAAAAACAGGATGCGGAGAAGAAGAGCCGGATTGCGCGCTGTGAGACCGGCGCGATCATGGAAGGAACGGTCGAGACAATCAAGCCATACGGCGCGTTTGTCCTGCTGGAAAATGGCTTAAGCGGACTGGTACACGTTTCCCAGATGAGCAAAAAGCGCGTGGAGAATCCGGGTGCAGTCGTAAAGGTGGGACAGAAAGTGACGGTGAAAATCCTGTCTACCGCAAATGGCAAACTAAGCCTCAGCATGAAAGAGGTAGAGCCGGACGAAGCGCCGGAAGAGGAAGTATTTAATTATCATGAATCAGGCGAGGCGACAACCGGGTTTGCCGAGCTGTTAAAGGGCTTTAAATTTGACTAAATAGCAGTAAAGGAGAGGGAAAATTGAATATCCCTGAGACGTATAATCAGCTTGACCAGTGGACGACAGTCATGTTTCTGTACAATTCTGCCCTGAAAGCGATTAACACGAAAATTGAAATTTTAAATAACGAGTTTATTCATTTATATAATTACAATCCGATTGAGCACATCAAATCGCGCCTGAAAACGCCGGAGAGTATTGTCAAGAAGCTTAAACGTGGTGGATATGAGGTGACGATCCCGAACATGATTGAGCATCTGAGCGATATTGCGGGCATCCGTATTATCTGCTCGTTCAGCCCGGATATTTACCGGATCGCGGAGATGATCGCGCGTCAGTCGGATGTGACGGTGCTGGTGGTGAAGGATTATATCAAGAATCCGAAGCCGAACGGCTACAAGAGTTACCATATGGTTGTGACGATCCCGATTTATCTAAGCGATGGTCCGGTGGATACGAAGGTGGAGATCCAGATACGGACGATAGCGATGGATTTCTGGGCAAGTCTGGAACACAAGATTTATTATAAATTTGAAGGAAATGCGCCGGATTATCTGGAGCAGGAACTGAAAGCCTGCGCGGATATGGCGGATATGCTGGATAATAAGATGTTTTCCCTGAATCAGGCGATCACGAAGATTGCGGAGGAACAGGCGAAGGAGAAGGAAGCTGCGAAAGTGGCGGAGGAAATGAAGAAAGCAGAGCGGGAGGATGTGCCCGCGGGGAACGAGCAGGAGCCGAAAGACGGGAAACGGAGCGGGGAATCTGCGTCCGGGAACCGGAAAGAAGCCGGAGAGTAAGAGACGAAGAAAATGAAGATATGCAGGCGGATGGGTGAGACAAAGCAGATTGTTCAGGTAAATGGGGGGAATATTCTGCTGTTTGAGCTGGCTTTCCGTTTGCTCACGCTGCCGCTTCTTTTGCAGGCAGTGGCGGCGCTGTTCCGGCTGTCGGTGCGCGCGTCTGGCTACAGTTATGTGACGGTCAGCAATCTGGTTTCCTACCTGCTGCGGCCGGTTACGATCGCGATTCTGGTTTTGATGGCAGCGATCCTACTGGTGGGAGTTTCCATCGAGGCGGCGGGACTTCTGGCGGCATATCAGGCGGCGGCACTCTCGCGGAAAATGAGCGCTTTTTCGATGTTTGCGGCAGGCATCCGTCTGACGGTATCAGAGATCCGAAAGCGGAATCTGCGGTTGTTTCTGGTGCTGGCGGTTCACGGCCTGGTGCTTCATTCATTTTTGATTTACCGGATGTTATGTCATGTGAAGGCGGTCAAATTTATCCTTCCAGCGCTTCTGGCGGAGAACTGGGGGCGGCTTTTACTGGTTGGAGTGATTGTTGGCGCGGTTGTGATTTCACTTCCGACGATTTTTATCTGTTTTGGTTGTATGCTGGAGCAGCGGTCGTTTCGGGGCGGATTTCTGCGAAGCAGGGAGCTGCTGCGCGGTAATCGGGTACAGGTAGTTGGGACGCTTGTTTTGTGCAATCTGGCAGTTACGGCGGTAACGGTGGTGCTCTATCTGATTGCGGTTGTGATTGTGGCGGTGTTTGCTGTCTGGTTTGCGGACCGGCGTCTGGAATTGATTCTGGTTTTAGAGGCGCGCGACCGGCTCGAGATGGTTTTGATGCCGCTCATGAGCATCGCGCTGATGTCGGTCAATTATGGCGCATTGACGGTGTTATATGTGCAGCTGGACCGGAAACGTCAGAACAAAGAGCGCTGGAAGTTTGAAGCTGGCGAACATGCGGGTCTTCCGTGGATGAGCCGCCGCAACCGGATGGCGGCGCTGGCACTTCTGACGGCATTGAGCGCCGGAGCAATGTACGACGCTTTTTACCGGGGCAATGTGCTGGCGGCGGATCAGCTGAGGGAAGTGCAGCTCACAGCGCATCGGGGCGCATCGACGAGCGCACCGGAGAACACGATGCCTGCGATGGAGGCAGCGGTCGATCAGATGGCGGATTTTGCAGAGCTGGATGTGCAGGAGACGCGGGATGGTGTGCTGGTATTGTTCCATGACAACACTCTGGAGCGGATCGACGGGACGCGGCGGACGATCCGATCGCTTTCCTGGGATGAGCTGCAGCAGGTAGATGCCGGTGGCTGGTATTCGGAGCAGTACAGCGGGACGCGGATTCCGAAGCTGGAGGACGTTATCGAATATGTCAGGGGACGGATGATGCTGAACATCGAGATCAAATATGCCGGCGCGTCGAGCGATCTGCCGGAAAAGGTCGTGGACTGTATCCGGGAGAATGATTTCGTGGAACAGTGCGTCGTGACATCGACGAGTCTTTCTTATTTAAAGCGGGTGAAGGCGGCGGATCCAGATATTTATACGGGCTATATCCTGTCGGCAGCATATGGAAGCTATTACGAGGATGATGCGATCGATTTTATCAGCCTGATCTCCAGTTCAGCGAACCGGAAGCTGGTCGAGCGCGTCCATGCCTGTGGTAAGGAGGTTCATGTCTGGACGGTCAATAAAAAGAGTGAACTGGAGCGAATGAAGATGATCGGCGTCGATAACATCATCACCGACCGGCCGATCCTAGCGCGGGAAGTCATTCTGGGCGAGGAAAATGCGGAGAATCTGCTGGCGCGGCTGAGGGCATTGTTACGCTAAAGCAAGATTACAGGAAATATAAAAATCAGGAGAACAATATGAGATTTGTACTACAGAGAGTCAAACACGCGAGTGTAAAGGTAGACGGCGAGCTGATCGGCTCGATCGGTCGTGGATATATGGTGCTGATGGGTGTCAGTGACACAGACACGGAGGAAATCACCGACAAAATGGTGGATAAAATGTGCAAGCTGCGTATTTTTGAGGATGAGAACGGCAAGACGAACTGTTCGCTGGCGGATGTGGATGGTGAGATCCTGCTGATCAGCCAGTTTACTTTGTACGCGGACTGCAGCCACGGAAACCGCCCGGGCTTTACGGGTGCGGGAAATCCAGAACTGGCGAACCATCTCTACGAACACGCGCTGGCGCGCTGCGCCGGACAGGTGCGGAAGGTCGAGCACGGTATTTTCGGGGCAGATATGAAGGTCGAGCTTTTAAACGATGGACCATTTACGATTCTGCTGGATAGTGATACGATAGTGAAAAAGAAATGATTTGCAAAAGGAGGAAGGATATGTCAGTAGCGAAAGAACAGAGAGAAAAACTGATCTGGGAATTTCCTAATATTGGAAAGAAGGCCCCGGAGCAGGAGGAAAAGGCATTTGCATATTGCGAGGGATATAAGGAGTTTTTAAATGCGGCAAAGACCGAGCGCGAATTTGTGCGCGAGGCGGTGCTCCGCCTGAAAGAGGCTGGTTATGAGGAGTTCGAAGAGGGAAAAATCTATCAGCCGGGCGACAAGGTATACCAGATCAACCGCAAGAAAGCGCTTCTGATGAGCACGTTCGGAAAACGTCCGCTGGAGGACGGCGTCCGCATTAACGTGGCTCACATCGATTCCCCGCGCCTGGATCTGAAACCGAACCCGCTGTATGAGAAGGCAGAGGCGGCATATTTCAAGACCCATTATTACGGCGGCATCCGCAAATACCAGTGGGCGACGATCCCGCTGGCGATGCACGGCGTTGTGATTTTAAAGGACGGTACCTCGGTGGATATTTGCATCGGCGAAAAAGAGGGCGATCCAGTCTTCTGCGTGACCGATCTGCTTCCGCATCTTGCCGCACAGCAGAATGAGCGGAAACTGAAAGATGGCATCAAGGGCGAAGAATTAAATATCATTGTTGGATCCCTGCCGTACCCGTGCGAGGAAGAAGACTCGATCAAGGAGCCGGTCAAGCTGCTGGCGCTGTCGATCTTAAATGAGCGCTTCGGCATGACGGAGAAGGATTTCCTGCGTGCAGAGATCGAGTTTGTGCCGGCAGTAAAAGCAACGGATGTCGGTCTGGACCGCAGCCTGGTCGGCGCTTACGGACAGGATGACAAGGTGTGCGCGTACACGGCACTGACCGCAGAGATGAAAGCCAAGTCCCCGGAATATACGACGGTTACGATTCTGGCAGATAAAGAGGAGATCGGTTCCGTTGGAAATACCGGCTTAAATTCCGATTTTACCCTGCATTATATCGAGGGACTGTGCAAGGCAGGAAATGTGGATGTCCGCAAAGTGCTGAAGCATTCTCTGTGCCTGTCGGCGGATGTCAATGCGGCGTATGACCCGACGTTTGCGAGCGTATTTGAAGAAAAAAACTCCTGCTATCTGAATAAGGGTGTCGTTTTGACGAAATATACGGGTGCGCGTGGCAAATCCGGCAGCAACGACGCGAGCGCGGAGACGATGGCGAAAGTGATCCAGATCATGGATGAGGCAAGCGTATACTGGCAGATCGGCGAGCTGGGCGCAGTAGACGTCGGCGGCGGCGGCACGGTTGCCCTGTTTGTGGCTGGCATGGATGTAGATGTTGTGGATATGGGTGTTCCGATTTTATCCATGCATGCCCCATTTGAGCTGGCATCGAAACTGGATATCTATAACACATATCTGGCATTTGCAGCATTTTGCAGCTAAAAAATAGCCAGAAAATTCCGTCAGGAAAGACAAAACGTTTTTTTCTGGCGGAATTTTTTATCAAATAATTCATATCCGGTTTCCTTAAATTGGGAAAAGTGATGAACTATGAAAAAAGAGTTGCTGAAAATATAAAATATTGAAAAATCGCTTTTGCGACAGGCTGGTTTGTGGTATGATGATTGGTAAGACATACGTGCAGATATATCATATGTGCGTTTGAAAGCCAGGTGCCGGATGGCGCAGGCAGGAAATTGAGAGATAGAGGACGACTAAATGAAGAGATGGAAAATAGCAGGCATCTGTCTGGCGGTTGCGGTAGCAGCAGCGGCATCTGGATGCGGAAAAAAGACAGGGACTGAGACGACCGCAGCAGAGAGCACGGCAGCAGAGACAGAGGAGTATGTCGCAGAGAGCAGCGTGAAGCTGGGCGAGTACAAAGGCATCGCTGTGACCGTGACCGAGGCATCCGTGACGGACGAGGAAGTAGAAAACCAGATTCAGCAGGTGTTGAATTCAAAGGCCGAGTACCGCGAGGTAGACCGGGCAGCTCAGATGGGCGATCAGGTCAACATTGACTATAAGGGGCTTTTAGACGGCGAGGCATTTAAGGGTGGTACCGCTGAAGGATATGATTTGACGCTTGGATCCGGCAGCTTTATCGATGGATTCGAGGATGGGCTGGTCGGCGCTGTGAAGGGCGATCAGAAAGACTTAAACCTGACCTTCCCGGATTCGTATCCGAACAACCCGGATCTGGCAGGTAAGGAGGTTGTATTTGAGGTAACGGTCAATGCGGTCAAGGAGCGCTCCGTTCCGGAACTGACGGATGAGTTTGTTGCTTCCGTATCACCGGATGATGGAACCGTGGAGAAATACCGTGAATCCACCCGTGAGAACCTCTTAGAGCAGAAACAGCTCTCGATTGACAATCAGAGAGATACGGATATTCTGAATGCGGTTGTGGACAATTCAGAGGTTGTATGCTCGACTGCATCGATCGACGAGGCATATGATACACAGTTAAAGGCATACACCAACATGCTATCCTCCTACGGCGTCGATCTGGCGACCTATGCGGGCATGATTGGAAGCGATGAGGACAGCTTCAAGCAGGAGATCCGCCAGGAAGCCAAGGAAATGGCGAAACAGTCCCTCGTTTTAAATGAGATTGCGAAGCAGGAAAATATCACGATCGACGATTCGGACAAGGAAGCACTGGCGAAACGCTACGGCTACGAGAGCCTGAAGACGATGCTTCAGAATGACAACATCGATCAGAAGATGGTGGACGATACGGCACTGATGCAGAAGACACTTGATTTTCTGGTAGAAAATGCCAAGATCACCGTCAGCACTGAGGAGAACAATGCGGCGCTGAATACAGAAGCAGCCGAGGACGAGGCGGAGTAGAAAGCGTCTCATAAAAATACAGATAAGGGGATAGACATATGCAGATTTTATACGACAGAATCCGTAAAGATGGAATCGTAAGAGCAGGAAATGTATTGAAAGTGGATCGTTTCCTGAATCACCAGATGGATATTCATCTGTTCCAGGAGATCGGCAAGGAGTTTAAACGCCGTTTTGAGGGTGAGGAGATCAACAAGATCCTGACGATCGAGGCGTCGGGTATTGGTATTGCCTGTATCGTAGCCGAATATTTTGATGTTCCGGTTGTATTTGCCAAGAAAACAAAGACGAAAAATATTGCCGGAGAAGTGTATACAACGAAGGTTGAATCGTTTACCCATGGCACTGTATATGATATTATTGTGTCCAAGGAGTTCCTTGGAAAAGGCGATAAGGTTCTGGTTATCGATGATTTTCTGGCAAAGGGCAAGGCATTAGACGGTCTGACCACTTTGATTCAGGATTCGGGAGCAGAATTAGTTGGTGCGGGCATTGTCATTGAAAAAGGTTTTCAGGACGGCGGCAAACGCATCCGTGATAAGGGCATCCGCGTTGAGTCACTGGCGATCGTAGACAGCATGAATGCAGAGACCGGGGAGATCATATTCAGAAATGAAGATAAATAAAAAAGCATTGTTTTTTGATATTGATGGAACATTGTTTAGTGAAAAATTAAGGCAGGTACCGCAAAGCGCGGTGCTTGCCTTAAAAAAAACAATGGAAAAGGGAAATTTGACATTTATTAATACGGGGCGGACCTGGTGCCAGACGTCCAAAATCCGGGAGGAAGCGCCGGTAAACGGGCTGCTCTGTGGCTGTGGTACCTATATTTCCGTGGATGGAAAGACACTCTATGACCAGAGAATTTCGCCGGAACGGGCGGAGAAACTGAAAGAGGATATTCTGCGGTTCCGGATGGATACAGTGATGGAGGGCGTGGACGCCTGCTTTTTCCGGCCAGATGGGGTGCAGACCGAAACGATGCGGGCGATCCGCTCGATTCTCGACCAGAGCGGCTCGGTTTCGGCGAAGAACTGGTCGGATCCGTCCTTTTCGATCAGTAAATTTTGCGTGGCGGTCGGAGCAGACAGTGATCCGGCGGGATTTTTTGAGACACTTCGGGATTTTGAGGTGATTGACCGGGGCGGCGGCTTCTATGAGTGTGTGCCGATGGGGCATTCTAAGGCGAGTGCGATCGAGTGGATTTTGAAGCAATATGGGATCGCGCTGGAGGACGCGTGGGTCTTTGGAGACAGCATGAACGATCTGTCGATGTTCCAGTATGTGCCGAATGCGGTTGTCATGGGAAAACACGATGCCGGGCTGGAGTCGTATGCGACGTTTACGGCGAAGACCGTGGAGGAAGATGGGATTTACCGGGCGATGGAAGAGCTGGGGCTTTTGTAAGGAAGCAATGGTTTGGTGTTTGATATATATGTATAAAGAGTGAAATTTGTGTGGATGTGTGGAGTTCAGAGAAACATCCTGTGGAGAGAAGTTTAAGGAAAGATTGACCTGGTGGATGTCTGAGACTTGAAATGCTCAAGATTGTGGATAGTTGAGACAGAACTAGAATGAAAGGGCGTTGGATAAAGATATATGAATTATGAGAAATCGGAAAAATATGAAGTTCTCAAGCGGTATTTCGGATATGACAGCTTCCGCGAAGGACAGGAAATACTGATTGACGGGATTCTTGATGGGCGTGATGTGCTGGGAATCATGCCGACGGGCAGCGGAAAATCACTGTGTTATCAGGTTCCGGCATTGATTCTTCCGGGAATCACGCTGGTGGTGTCACCGCTGATTTCTCTGATGAAGGATCAAGTCACGGCACTCAATCAGGCGGGCGTCCATGCGGCGTATCTGAACAGTTCGCTGACGACGGCACAGTATTATAAGGCGCTTGGGTATGCGCGCGAGGGGCGTTATCCAATCATTTATGTGGCGCCGGAGCGTCTGATGACGGAGACATTTCTTGATTTTGCGATGCACGTGGATATTGCGATGCTGGCGATCGATGAGGCGCACTGCATTTCCCAGTGGGGACAGGATTTCAGACCGAGTTATTTGAAGATTGCGGAATTTTTCAACTATCTTGGCACACGACCGGTTCTGAGTGCCTTTACGGCGACGGCGACAGCGGAAGTAAAAGAAGATATTATCGCACTGCTGAACCTGCGGGATCCCGCAATGATCACGACTGGATTTGACCGGGTAAA
>ERZ791906.1774-NODE-1774-length-14272-cov-4.269747_pt1 | contig 14272 bp, 10 predicted proteins | sample MGYA00510146_ERZ791906 | MGnify/ENA primary metagenome ERZ791906 (study PRJEB30046, sample SAMN00792096) | human gut metagenome | study: EMG produced TPA metagenomics assembly of the A metagenome-wide association study of gut microbiota in type 2...
ATTTAAAAGCCGATGGAATTTACTCTTGCACTGGAATTTACTTTTTCAAGTCAGCCATGTTCTCTTTTAACTCTCCTTAACATTAAAAGTGGCCATGCTAATAAGCACAGCCACCATGAAGACTCACCAGAGGCGATGTCATTCACTTAAACGTCCCTTTAAAACTGGAGATAACGGTTTGTAAATCAGCATACAGATGACAACTGCAATCAATCCTTTTACAATTGTAAATGGAAGATTAAAGCAGATCAGGCACTGCAATACGCTTTTCATGGATGGTGCAATTGCCTGATACATCTGCAGGATGGCTTCCTCTGCCATACCAGCCTTGTAATATACCGGGTAAACCACAAAATAATTGGAAAACACACTGACTATTCCCATGACCAATGCTGCAACCAGACCACTGACTACCGCACTCTTTTTGGTCTTTTTATGTTTGTAGATATTACCTGCAATTGCCACAAACACGGCTCCGAGAATAAAATTGGAAAGTTCTCCAACAAACATACTGTTTGAAAATGCCAGATGGAGAACGTTCTTGATCAGACAGATCAATACCCCACACACTGGTCCGAGCGCAAAGCTTCCAAGTAGTGCCGGCAGATCCGAAAAATCAAATTTGATAAATGATGGCATGATCGGAATGGCAATCTCCAGATACATAAGCACGAACGCTACGGCAGAAAGCATCGCTGTAACCGTAATATAGCGTACTTTTGTATTCATGCCTCCCTGCTTTACTGCTGTCTTTGTCTGTTCACTCATAATAACTCTCCTTTCAGAATCAACGGAATTCCAGAGGAGTGTTGCCTGCATATATTATTCAAAAAAATAAATCCCCGATAGACTTCTCTATCGGGGTTTACTTCATACAGTCAACAGTGCAAACATTAATTTGCACTTTTTCTTCTCTCATCCAGACTATACTGTCGGTACCGGAATCTCACCGGTTCGGCTGCAAAAAGCAGTTCACGGACTATACCGTCGGTCGGGAATATGCGTCATCCGCAGCACCCTGCCCCGAAGAATTCCTTCTTTATTTTTCACCGTTATTATATTCACATTGTCCGAAAATGTCAACACCGGCTGGACTTTTTCCCATTCATTTGCTAACATAATTTCCATGAAGATTTCAAATATATTACGCACGGACAAAACTTTAGATTTTTCTTTTTATATCATTGGCTGGGTATGTCTTATTCTCGCACTCGTGCTCGGACTTGCATGGAAAAGCGGTTATTTCCTGTGGATATTTCCTCCGGATGGCTGTGTCCTGCACAATCTGACCGGGTACTACTGTCCCGGATGCGGCGGCACACGCGCAATTCATGCCCTGCTGCACGGACATATTGTGCGCTCTTTCTTTTACCATCCGATTGTTGTGTATACCGCTGTCTTTTTCGGCTGGTTTATGCTGTCCCAGACCATAGAAAAAGCATCCCGCGGACGTTTTGCCATCGGGATGCATTATCGTGATATTTATCTGTGGATCGCGCTTGCCATTGTACTGCTCAACTGGCTGGTCAAAAATCTGTTTCTCGCCGTCTTTGGCATTGCACTTCTTGGATAAACATTCTATTTCTGATTTTTCAGTTCCTGTTCCAGCTCATGCGGACGCAGATCCACACCGCGAGATGCATCTCCTTCCGGGTCTTTTCCAAATGCATAATCATTTCCCGGCAGAATCGCATTGAGCACGATTCCGGCAATCGCTGCGATGGCAAGGGATGTCAGGGTAATGGAAGTGCTTCCGATCGTAAAGGTCAGTCCATCTGAGAATCCGAGACCGGAAACTAAGATCACACCTGCAATAATGAGGTTTCTGGACTTGGTGAAATCCACATGGTTTTCAACCACATTTCTTACACCGATAGCAGAAATCATACCGTAAAGAATAAAGCTGACACCGCCAATAATGGATGCCGGCATCGAGGCAATAATCTCTGCTACTTTCGGGATAAAACTTAAAACGATCGCATAACATGCCGCAAGACGGACAACCTTCGGATCATGTACACGGGACAACTCCAGAACGCCTGTGTTCTCTCCATAGGTTGTATTTGCCGGTCCTCCGATCATTGCAGAAATGGAAGTTGCAATTCCATCACCGATCAGGGTACGATGCAATCCCGGGTCCTCAATAAAGTTCTGTCCTACCGTTGCAGAAATCGCGGAAATATCTCCGATATGCTCCATCATGGTCGCAATGGCAATCGGTGCCATGATAAGAATCGCTGTAAGATTAAATTTCGGCAGGATAAACGGTGGAAGTCCGACAACAGCCGCCGAGGAAACGCCGGAAAAATTTAAAATAACAGATCCGTCCGGATTCGTAAAACCAAGTCCCTGCAGAACCAGTGCGAACACATACGAAATCACTACACCGAGAAGAATCGGAATAATCTTGAACATTCCTTTTCCCCAAATATTGAAAATAATGATGACCGCCAGTGCCACAATTGCAATGAGCCAGTTTGTGGATGCATTGCTGACCGCAGACGGTGCAAGGCTCAGTCCGATACAGATAATGATCGGGCCGGTTACCACCGGTGGAAGGAAACGCATCACACGTTTTACGCCAACGCACCGGATGATCAGTGCAAGGATCAGATACAACAATCCTGCCACAACAATTCCGCCACACGCATACTGCAGTTTTTCTTTATCTGCCATATTGGCAAATATCCCGGTATCCAGTGCCGCAACGCTGGAAAAGCCTCCCAGAAAAGCAAATGAAGATCCCAGAAAAGCAGGAACCTTAAATTTGGTACACAGATGGAAAAACAAGGTACCGAATCCTGCACAGAACAATGTCACCTGTACGGACAATACCTGTGAGGTACTCTGAAAATAGCTGTTTACCAGAATCGGTACAAGAATTGTCGCTCCGAACATAGCAAACATATGCTGCAGACCAAGCAGCAGCATTTTCGGCGTGCCCAAAACCCTGGCATCTCTTATAATGTCTTTTTGTTGGTTCATTATGAAAAACTCCTCCTAATAATAGTATATTCTAATATCCGGCAATCAGCCGGAGCATTAGCTTATGTTTGATGGGATCTCCCCGACCACATCCAGATAAAAAATAACCAGTGTCTGTGACTGGTATGGATATACCCAGAGTGACCCGATGCCTAAAGACAGCAGACACAGTATCTGCAATCCGATAAAGCTCAGATAAATATAAAATAATCTTCCTTTATTTCCCTTCATGATCTGACGGCTGATCTTTAATGATTCGCGTGCCTTCATCTGCGGATGATCCAAAAGCAGATACAATGCCAGTGCATACCACATCTGCACGAAAACTGCCAGAATCGTGCTTACAATACCAAGTATCACCAGTACTGCAATCGCCGCAGGCGACTTGTCCAGGACAAAAAATAACACAGCACCTGTGATCACAGGAATACAGCTGATCAGCGTTGCAATAATCAAAAGCAGTCCTGCAATGATATAACGGTCCGGGTGATTTTTAAACCCATAAAATACCATGCCAAGTGTCATTTCTTTTTTCCGTGCAAGTGACAGATGAAGCTGAAGGATTCCGACAGACAATACCATGCTTAAAAGTGTGATCAGAAATTCCGCCACATAAAATATGATCGTCACCGGAAGCGGCTGTGCATCTTTCTGCAACATGGAAAATGGGAGTTCTACCGCCAAAGGAATCAGTGTGGCGGCAAGAAATGCTCCCATTGGTATTTTATAATTTCCATTTAAATTGTCTCTTGCGATTCGTTTTAATTCTTTGCAAGGTAGGTTCATTTGTTTATACTCCGTTTCTGTAACTGATTGCTTTTCTCATTATAGCATGGCTATGCAGATGCAACAATCTTTTTATTTTGCCATAAACTGCTTCATCAGTTCATTATAATCCATGCCCTGCATATCAGAATAGGCCTTTAAAAATCCATCGATACTTCCATACTGATGGATGGCATACCCCAGAACGGATGCATACAGTACAATTGTTGCAATTAATGCAATGATCCCCAGGATCATTCCGATCTGTGCTTTCGAAGTATAGGACATCATGCCTCCGCGGGAAAGTGTTGCAAAAATAACCGCCAGCGCCCCACACGGCACAGCAAGATACAGACAGGTGCAGCTTAGTAATGCAATTGATCCAAGTATCAGGGAAGCTGCCTCCATGCGTGCAGATCTCCGGCTGCGATACGGCTGATTCGGATTTGGTTGATAAGATGATCCATACATATCCATAATACATTTTCCTTTCTTTTTAGGATTGCTTTTATTGTAACATTTCATATATAATAGGGAAAGTATTATTTGACAGGAAAGGACTATTAAGGGGAAAATTTATGGATATTAATACAAAAATTGCGGAAGAACTCGGCATACGCAGGGAACAGGCAGCCGCTGCTGTGAAACTCATTGATGAAGGATGCACGATTCCCTTTATCGCACGGTACCGGAAAGAAGCTACCGGAGCATTGAGTGATGAAATTTTACGAAATCTCTATGACCGTCTGGTGTATCTGCGAAATCTGGAGGACAAAAAACAGACCGTACTGGCCTCCATTGAAGAACAGGGAAAACTGACGGAGGAACTGCGTGCACAGATTCTCGCGGCCGAAACACAGGTAGCCGTGGATGATCTGTACCGCCCGTACCGTCCGAAGCGCCGTACCCGTGCAACGATCGCAAAGGAAAAAGGATTAGAGCCACTGGCCAACCTGATCCTTTTACAGAAAATGACAGAGACTCCTCTAGAAGAAGCCAAAAAATATATCAATCCGGAAAAAGAAGTCAACACCGCAGAAGATGCCTTAAACGGTGCAAAAGATATCCTTGCAGAGTCGGTCTCCGACAATGCCGATTTCCGTACCCATATCCGGGAACTGACTATGAAGCACGGACAGCTTTTATCCGCTGCAAAAGATCCCGAAGCCGAATCCGTCTATGAGATGTATTATGAATTCAGCGAAAGTCTTTCAAAGCTTGCCGGACACCGGATTCTTGCCATCAGCCGCGGAGAAAAAGAGAAATTCCTCACAGTAAAAATTGATGCACCCGTGGACCGGATTCTTTCCTATCTCGACCGTAAACTCATCACCGCACCTTCTGCTCCCACAGCAGCTGTACTGCATGAAGTTACAGAGGATGCTTACAACCGGCTGATTGCACCTGCCATTGAGCGCGAAATCCGAAACGATCTGTTCGAAAAAGCCGAAGACGGTGCCATCCGTGTATTCGGCAAAAACTTAGAACAGCTTCTGATGCAACCTCCAATCGCCGGTCAGGTTGTACTCGGCTGGGATCCGGCATTCCGTACCGGATGCAAGCTCGCTGTGGTGGATCCGACCGGAAAAGTACTTGATACTACCGTGATCTATCCGACTGCCCCGCAAAACCGCGTGAACGAAGCCAAAGCAGTACTGAAAAAACTGATTTCCAAATACCATATTACGTTAATCTCCCTTGGAAACGGTACTGCTTCCCGCGAATCCGAACAGATCATCGTACAGCTTCTCAAAGAGATTCCGGAAACCGTACAGTACATCATCGTAAACGAAGCCGGTGCCTCCGTATACTCTGCCAGCAAGCTGGCAACCGAAGAATTCCCGCAGTTTGATGTCGGGCAGCGAAGTGCCGCATCCATGGCGCGCCGCCTGCAGGACCCACTCGCAGAGCTGGTAAAAATCGATCCGAAATCCATTGGTGTCGGACAGTACCAGCATGACATGAACCAGAAGAAACTGACCGAAGCACTGGATCATGTCGTGGAAGACTGCGTAAACCGTGTCGGTGTGGACTTAAACACCGCTTCTGCCTCCCTGCTGGAATATGTCTCCGGTGTGAGCAAAGCCATTGCCAAAAATATTGTAGTCTACCGCGAAGAAAACGGAAAATTTGCCTCCCGTTCCCAGCTTCTGAAAGTGGCCAAGCTTGGACCGAAAGCCTATGAACAGTGTGCCGGCTTCATGCGCATCAGTGACGGAAAAAACCCTCTGGATGCCACCGGTGTACACCCGGAATCCTACGCAGCCACGAAACAGCTGCTGGAAACACTCGGCTATACGCTTTCGGATGTGACAGACCGCAATGTTGCCGGGATCTCGAAAAAAGTCCGGGATTACAAAAAGCTTGCACAGGATCTGGAAATCGGCGAACTGACTCTCCGGGATATCGTAAAGGAACTGGAAACGCCTGCCCGTGATCCGCGTGAGGATATGCCAAAACCAATCCTGCGCAGTGACGTGCTCGAGATCAAAGATCTGACTCCGGGCATGGTATTGAAGGGAACCGTGCGAAATGTCATTGATTTCGGTGCCTTTGTGGATATCGGAGTCCATCAGGATGGTCTGGTACATATCTCGCAGATGTGTGACCGCTTTATCAAGCATCCACTGGAAGTCGTCAGCGTCGGGGATATCGTGGAAGTGAAAGTTCTGAGTGTGGATGTGAAAAAGCAACGGATTCAGCTTACAATGAAGCTATAACATTCAGGAAACAATTTTTAAAGAGAGGTCATATCCTGTCATGGTTGTGGCCTCTTTTTTTTGTCACCCTGCCAGCGGATTATTGACCACTGGTACAGATTCTCAACTTTTTGGTATTTACAGTTGATTTCTGCATGCAAATAAGATATTCTGTCTTTAACACATATAATTCCAAATCTGATGAGTCATTCGCTCGTTTATCCACTGGAATTTTAATTCAATACAGGATCAAAAACGACTCGGTTTTCCCGTTTTTTCGGTTGTAAAACTATGTTGTTTTGATATATACTAAAGGAAAGGCAGGATACTACATGGGGAACACTGACATTGTGGCAGCTCCGCTGTCAGATGCCAACGAGAAAAACACTACAGAACACAGCACGATTTTTGATGATGTATTCCGGACAATTGCACAGAAAATGCCACAGCTTCTGATTCCGCTGATCAATGAAGTTTTCCACACTTCTTACAGCGAGGAGGAACCATTTGAACAATTGCGGAATGAACACTATGAAAAATTCGGAACGGTGGTCACGGACTCTATTATCCGGATCGGCAACCATATTTATCATCTGGAGTGCCAGTCCTCAAAAGACAAAACGATGGTCATACGCATGTTTGAATATGATATTTCAATTGCTATTGAGCACGCTTCTTTTGAATCAAATGATATCTGGGAAATTGAATTTCCGCAGTCATGTGTACTTTATATCCGCAATCACCGTTCACTTCCGGATTTTCACGAAGCGATTGTGAAGTTTGCGGACGGTCAGAAAATTCGTTACCGCGTTCCGATCATACAGGCAAAGAAATACACGGTCGATCGGATTTTTGAAAAACGGCTGCTGATTCTGCTTCCGTATCATATCTTACGATATGAACACTTTTTGAAGCACAACGGAACGGATTTAAAGAAAGTGCAGCATCTGCTCGACGATTTCCGGGAGATCAACCGGAGACTTGAGCAAACATCTGAGAAGGAACAAAAGTCACATCTTTATATGGATATGATTGTTTTAATCGAGGAGATTGCGGATTATATTATTCCAGAGGATAATGAGATCAGGAAAGGATTGGGTGAGATTATGGGTGGTAAGATTTTGAAATTACGCTCTGAAGAGTTGTTGGAGCTTGGAGAAGCTCGAGGGGAAGCCAGAGGGGAAGCTCGAGGGGAAGCCAGAGGCAGGCTTACCGGACTACATGAAGCCAAAATTGATGCAATTCAAAATATGATTGATCTTGGTTTAACCAGAGAACAGATTTTAAGAAAATATTCTCCTGAGGAATATGAAGAGGCGATAAATTCTATGTCGGTAAAAGCATGACTTAATCCGTCTATAACTGTATTTTTCTTATTTCTATGCTATGAGATGTATTTTAATTATATCTCATAGCATTCATGAAAGAACATTCGTTCAAATTACCATTATAATTACAATTTCATACGTTTGATCATAACTGCTTCTGTTTCTTACACTTTCCATATTGTAAAAACAGATGCTTATGATATATACTAAAGGAAAGGCAGGACATTACATGGGGAACACTGACATTTCGGTAAACACGTTACCAGATGCCAACACAGAAAACACGACAGAACACAGCACTATTTTTGATGATGTGTTCCGGACAATTGCACAAAAGATGCCACAGCTTCTTATTCCGCAGATCAATGAAGTTTTCCACACTTCCTACAGTGAGAAGGAACCCTTTGAACAGCTACGGAATGAACACTATGAAAAATTCGGAACCGTGGTCACGGACTCCATTATCCGGATCGGCAGCCACATTTATCATCTGGAGTGCCAGTCCACCAAAGATGAAACGATGGTCATCCGGATGTTTGAGTACGACATTTCCATTGCGCTTGAGCATGCTTCTTTTGCGAAGCATGCGATCTGGGAAATTGAATTTCCGCAGTCGTGCATACTTTACATCCGCAATCACCGTTCACTTCCGGATTTTCACGAAGCGATTGTGAAGTTTACGGACGGTCAGAAAATTCGTTACCGCGTTCCGATCATACAGGCAAAGAAATACACGGTCGATCGGATTTTTGAAAAACGGCTGCTGATTCTGCTTCCGTATCATATCTTACGATATGAACACTTTTTGAAGCACAACGGAACGGATTTAAAGAAAGTGCAGCATCTGCTCGACGATTTCCGGGAGATCAACCGAAAGCTGGAGGAAACATCTGAGAAGGAACAAAAGTCACATCTTTATATGGATATAATTGTTTTAATCGAGGAGATTGCGGATTATATTATTCCGGAGGATAATGAGATCAGGAAAGGATTGGGTGAGATTATGGGTGGTAAAATTTTAAAGTTACGGTCGGAGGAACTGTTGGAGCAGGGCGAGGCCAGAGGTAGACTTACAGGACTACGTGAAGGCAGGCTTACCGGACTACATGAAGCCAAAATTGATGCGATTCAAAATATGATTGATCTTGGTTTAACCAGAGAACAGATTTTAAGAAAATATTCTCCTGAGGAATATGAGGAGGCATTAAATTCTATGCCTGAAAAAGTATAGAACGATCCTAATGTTATTTAAATCTCCAAACTGATGAAGATAAAACTACTCAGTTTGGAGATTATTTGCCAAATTGAAAAAAGACTTTTTGCCCCATAAAAACATAGACTCCTACAATACTCCTAGTTCGTCCCTTAAAATCTCTCCCAATCTACGTGAACTAGCCGTTGCCAATCCTTCTAATATCCATTTAGGATTTTCCCGATTATTCAATTTTGCAATTAAATATATTTTTTCATCTGTAAAAGAATTTAGTTCAATGCAAAATCCCATATAACTGCCTGTTCGATTCTTCAGGATTGTATTGCTATCTTTCGCCTGACTATATACATATGCAATAAAATTATACCATCCAATTTCACTTAAATCGTTAATATGAGTCATATTTTCAAGCACTTTTACTGTCATACTCCAGTTCCGATAACAAAAAATATCATTTCTGAGTACTCCCGCCCAATCCTTATCTGAATTCATTCTGTCCATAAAATATTTATAAAAAATATTTTGTTCTTTCACGTTTTGATCAAATGACACTTCCTGTTTAGGATTTACATTTACAGACTTTGATTTTTTTCCATTTATAATATCTAAAAGAGCATCTGTACATGTAATTGTCTGCTGCACAGGCGATTCCTCATGGACACTGTAGAAATAAGATAAATCCTTAAATAAACTTCTCAGTTTTGCATAACCCCATTCTTTATAGTTAATTTCTGCTTTTTTTAAAATCTGTGCCATTCGAACCATAAGCTCAGGAAACTGATAGCCCTGCTGTATTACTGCGTTATATATTTGCACAGCAAGCATCTGCTTCCCAGTTCTCTCTTCCTCATCTTCTCTGTCTATATATTCAGTATCACTCTCTTCTTTTTTCTTTTCTGAAGTGGAGGGCTCTATCCGATCTATTGTAAAGTCAAAATCTCTCCAATCATGGGTTTCGCAGGTAAATTCTTTTATTTTTTCCTCTGTCCAACTACCAGTTTTTGTATCATATTGATAAGTACGTAAATTTGAAAGTAAACTTCCTCTATAATGTCCATCCAGATTCAATATATCACAAGTATAACAAATTTGTATCCCCAAAACCTCTGATACCTGTTTTCTTGTTTTCAAATCGTAATAAATATTTATTACGTCATTTACTTGCTTTTCTGACTCGGCACAAACAACAATATAATATTTTTTTAAAGACTGTGTATCTTCTACACTTTTAAGGTACTGACCATATCGAATTAATTTCTTAATATAATCTTCTTCCCACCCATCATATGTACGTATTACTTCAACTAAGAAAACAATACTATCCATACTGTCTTGTATATCAAACTTCATTTGCAGAGCCGGTTTGACAGCCATTTCTATACCCCCTTTGTTCCATACAAGACGTGGTTGTGATTCATACGATATGTTATAATATTTTAAATAATTAATTAAAAATTGATTTTTAGCAATACTTCTTTTAATAATGTAAGCTTTTTGTATAGTGTCTGTTCGTTTCCAATTTACATTTTCTGATTTAATCGCAGTATATAAACGTACTCCATTATAATCAACACAATAACAGCGAAAATCAGAATTTCCCATAGAACTTTCAATTATACATCCTGCTATCAACCCTTTTTCCATCATACGATTTAAAATTTTTGACAATATATCCAGTTTTATATATAAATGATAAGTTAACAAATATAACTGTCGAATCTGCCTTGTTGTTATGTACTGATGTTTTACAATAATATGTAAAACTCGGATTGTTCTTTCATCAATCTCACCATTTCTATACTGTTGAATTACCTTTCCAAGATCAATAAAACATTTTGTTGCTAATGCTTTTTGCTTATCATCTGGATATGTACGAAACGGCGATTGCTCTGCCTTTATTGAAGTATCATCAAATAATTCATTAAGCATTTCTTTCTTTTTTTCTTGTTGTTCATCTTGAATTTGTTGTTCCATATCTACTTCATTTTCTTTTATGGTTAAATCGTCTATATTGTTCATTTTAAAATTTATTAACTCTTTGCTCTTTTTTGCGTTTAACATTTCTAATACATTATCCATATTACAATTCCTCTTCTAATTTGAATAAGTTTTGACTTGGTGGTGGTACGACAGTCACTCGATTTCTCAATTTTTCATTTTCATCCAATACTTCATTAATAATGTTACGAACTTTTTCTAGCGCTTCAGATAAATATTTATCATCATATAGAACATCATTTTTATCTCTTTCAGAATCTTCCATTTTACTTTTTTTTAAATTACCATTTTTATCTCTTCGTAGTTTCGAATAAATCATATAATTTTCTCTCAATTTTTTAACAAATTCATCGAAATTCTTTATTTTGATGAAATATGCATTTTCAGAATTTTCAACTAACGATCTAACTCTCCAATGTACATTAGCCTGTATAATTTTCTCTTCCATTTCACACCAAAACAGCGGAAATGAATACTTTTCTGAAAGTTTCTCTAAAGTATACATAATAGAATTATCCGCTCCTGAATAACCTATTACAATTAATCCGCCTTTACTTAAAACATTCTGTAAATGTTTTTGCAGAGGTGATGCCAGTTTACGAGTTTCCCGCGAAAGATTCTTTGTGTTATGATACATATAATCGCCATGCAATTTTACAATATTGGGAGATGTTTTACTTAATGTATTATCCACTTCATTGGAATCAAACCAAAGTTCCTTACTTCGCACTCCCAGTAAGCTTAATGCTTCTGCCAGAAGATTATCAAAATTAGTAGTAAATGCAATGGAAAATAGTTTGTTTATATATAAATCTGCCAATAAAATATATGCTTCGGATGGTTGCTTATTATGCATTAATTCTGACAAAAATCCATGAATATCCTCCGATGCTGTAGAATAATTTGTAAACCAGAAACTATATTCCATATCCGATTGTATTTTATCTTCATATTCTTCTAATAATTGTTTCAAAATAATTGTTTTTTCGTTTTTCGGCAGATCCTCATATCCTTGATATCTTTTGTGTATTATATTATAAAAAACTTCTTCATAGTAATTTGGCATGGTATCTATTTTTTTATAAATATCATCTCGTATTTGCTGTTCCTTTTGTTCCACAAATTCTGTAAACTTCTCATTATCCTGATTTTTTTCATACCATCTTTTGAGAAACGGAACTAATTTTCCATACTCTAAATCCAAAAATGGTGTTTGTGTATCTTCTGTCGGAAGTTCCCTTAAATATACTATCGTTTTAAGCATATTAATAATATCTTTTGCAGAAACAATTTGTGAACTAACGGAACATCCCGCTCCCATTAAAAGACTATACTTCGGTTCCATGGAATCCCTGACACGTTCTGATATAATTCGGTTAAATAAATAATCTATTGATTTAATTTTATCTTCTGAAATTTCTGCCATATTATCTTCCATTTCTTTATCTGAATACACCAAAAGGGACTCCGAAGAATCCCTTTTGATTTATAATGATCATATTTACTTTTACTGTAACAGAGAAAGTACACCCTGATTAGACTGATTAGCCTGTGCAAGCATAGACTGTCCAGCCTGTGCAAGAATGTTGTTCTTGCTGTAGTTAACCATCTCTTTTGCCATATCTGTATCACGGATACGAGACTCAGCAGAAGATGTATTCTCGGAAATATTATCCAGGTTGTCGATGGTATGCTCTAATCTGTTCTGTACAGCACCGAGTGCGGATCTCTGGGAAGATACCTTAGAGATTGCATCGGAAATAGCGTCGATTGCGTAGGTTGCTGCAGAACCGTTTTTGTCAGTTACATTTAATCCCTTGATTCCAAGGTTTGCAGAGTTCATAGTATCAATGTCAACAGTGATCTTATTTGTCATGTCAGCATCTGCACCTACATGAAGACTAAAGCTTAATGTGTTAGCGACCTTTGCCGAACCTGTCTGGATCTGGAATGTACCAGTACCATTTGTAAGATTTACAGCTGTACCCACATCGCCAACACCTACCTTAGCACTTCCTTCGGTATCTCCAATCTGGTTAGCAGCTAAAAGTTCTTTTGCAGCTAATTCATAAGCTTTTTTCTTTGTGATAAGAGAATTGTCATTATCATCAACACCATCATTTCCTACTGCTCCGGTTGCATCCTTTGCATCATTCAAAACGGTAAGCGTTGTTGTTCCATCACTTACTTTGACACCACCCTTTATATAATCTTTTAAATTAGCAATTGTAACTGCGGTATTATCCTTGTCTGCATTCGTATTATCTTTGTATTTGCTTGTTGTCGTAAGTTCTGCGCCTGTTGAGAATGCTGTTGCTGCTGTAGAACCATCTGCTGTCTTTACAAATACCTGATTCGTTCCTGTCTCATCATATACTTTTGTATCACCGGCTTTCAGCACAAAAGTCTTATCACCAATTGTAAGTTTTTTATCCGGTTCACCTGTTCCAGGTGCTACAACCAGCTTATCTGCGTCCGCTTTTGAAGAACCAATTGTATAGTTCTTCCCACCGATGCTTACAGTATCCCCATCATTTAATGCAGCCATAGTAAATGTAGCGGTTCCGTCACCATTATCAGTCAGAGTACCCTTTAATCCAGCATCATGTGCTTTCATGTTAACGGTCTTTGTACCGTCATCACCCTTTAACAGGTAAATCTCATTGAATTTTGTTGTCTCAGCAACACGGTCGATCTCTGTATTTAACTGGTCGATCTCATCCTGAATAGCCTTGCGGTCTGTATCCTTGGAGTTTGTACCGTTTGCTGCCTGAACTGCAAGCTCATTCATACGCTGTAACATGCTGTGAACTTCTGTTAAAGCACCTTCAGCTGTCTGTACAGAAGATACACCGTCCTGTGCATTGGAAGAAGCCTTGTCCAGTCCACGGATCTGCTTTCTCATCTTCTCGGAAATAGTAAGTCCTGCTGCGTCATCTGCTGCACGGTTGATTTTGTAACCGGAAGATAACTTCTCGGTTGACTTAGCCTGTGCTCCGGATGTGATACCAAGCATTCTGTTTGCGTTTGCTGCCTGCATGTTGTGTTGTACTACCATACTCATAATTGAATCCTCCTTGAACTCCCGCTATGCGGGGTATTATGTCTTTTCCTCCGGAAATCCTTTTCCTAAGGTGTTCTTATTGCGTCACTTCACAGTAACGCGTCACAAGCATCTGTGATGCTTTGCAACCTTGTATATTTAGCCATACACCGTTCGATGTACCGCAATAAGCGAAGCGTCCCGGGTGTGCCCCGCCTATTACCAGAATTTAAAACAGATC
>ERZ791906.1798-NODE-1798-length-14100-cov-2.864721_pt1 | contig 14100 bp, 10 predicted proteins | sample MGYA00510146_ERZ791906 | MGnify/ENA primary metagenome ERZ791906 (study PRJEB30046, sample SAMN00792096) | human gut metagenome | study: EMG produced TPA metagenomics assembly of the A metagenome-wide association study of gut microbiota in type 2...
TAAAATTCATGATGTATGTACTCCCGTTTAAATAAAAACAGCCACGTAACAGGAATCCTGTCTGAACCGCAGAGAAGCAAACGAAAAACAGGACAATTTTGTCAGGTTGTTAAACAAATTTAAAATATCAATTTTATTATATCAAATAGAGAGAAAAACAGCAAGAATCTGTTTGGAAAATTCCTTATATTTGCAGAAATAAAACACTATACTTGGGAAAATAAGAGAGGATGAATGAAAAAAAAGAAAAATCAGAGAAAAAGAAAGAATGAAATCAGGCTGATTTTGTTCTATAAAAATACGCGTATTCTTTTCTATAATATGCAAAATGTGTTAGATCGCTTTTCCACTATTTGAATGGTATACTTATAAGAAAACATACAAAAAAAGAAGTCTTTTTCAGATTATTAATAGGCGCTTACGGATAAGTGAATAATAAATCAGGAGGTTTTCTGTGAATGATAAAAAAGGAGACAAGTTTCATTGATTTGAAACAGGTAAAGATAGACGACCCGTTCTTTTCGCGGGTACAGAATGTGGTAATTCACACGATGCTTCCGTATCAGGAACGGGTGCTTCACGATGAGGTGTCCGGAATCCGAAAGAGCCATGTGATTAAAAACTTCCGCATTGCAGCGGGAGATGAGAAAGGAACGTATTACGGGCGTGTATTTCAGGACAGCGACCTGGCGAAATGGCTGGAGGCGGTGGCGTACTCACTGACCGTCGAGGCAAATCCAGAGCTGGAGGCGCGTGCCGATGCGATCATCGACCTGATCGGGCGGGCGCAGCAGCCGGACGGCTACCTGGATACCTATTTCATTGCGGCGGAGCCGGAACATAAGTGGCAGAACCTGACGGACTGCCATGAGATGTACTGTGCCGGACATATGACGGAGGCAGGCGTCGCGTACTATCAGGCGACGGGAAAGACGAAGCTTTTAGATATCTGCTGCAAGCTGTGCGATCATATCGATCGGCGGTTCGGACGGGAAGCAGGCAAAGTAACCGGCATTCCGGGACATGAGGAGATCGAGCTGGCACTGATGCGGCTTTATCAGGCAACCGGGGAAGAGAGATACCGGAAGCTGGCGGCATATTTTATCGATGAGCGCGGACGGGATCCGGAGTTCTTCCATAAAGAAGCGTCGGCTAGAAGCTGGAGCCGCACCGATTACATGGACAAGCAGCCGCCGTCCTACATGCAGAACCACAAGCCGGTGCGTGAGCAGGATACGGTGGAAGGACACGCGGTCCGTTGTATGTATCTTCTGACGGCGGCGGCAAACCTGGCAGCGCAGAATCATGATGAGGCGCTGATGGCAGCCTGTCGGAAGATGTGGGACAACATGGTAGACCGGCGGATGTACATAACGGGTGGAATCGGTTCCACCTATTACGGCGAGGCATTTACCGTGGATTATGATTTGCCGAATGATACCGCTTACGCGGAAACGTGTGCGGCGGTGGGGGTCTGCTTCTTCGCGAAACAGATGCTGGAGGCGGATCCGGACGCGCGGTATGCAGATATTCTGGAGCGGGAGATTTACAACGGAACCATCAGCGGCATGCAGTTAGACGGAACGAAATTCTTTTATATCAATCAGCTTGAAGCCAATCCGGGCATGCCGACCAACGCATATGGCGAAGAAGAATACACACCGGAGCGGATCGGCTGGTATGACTGTGCATGCTGTCCTCCGAACCTGGCGCGTCTGATGACCTCACTTGGTTCCTATGTATGGTCTTCAAGTGAAGATACGATCTATTCCCACCTGTTTGTCGGGGGAACGGCTACCTTTGAAACAGCGGGCGGCGTGAAGATAGCGCTTACATCGAAATATCCGTGGAACGGCTCCGTTACCTACACGGTAGAACCGGAGCAGGCGGGAGCAGAATTTACTTTGGCAGTCCGTTATCCGGGCTGGTGCCATCAGATGCAGGTGAAGGTCAATGGCATACCGGTTTCCGGGGCAGTCAAGACAGACAAGGGCTACTGGATGATCCAGAGAAGCTGGCAGCCTGGTGATACTGTTTCCTGCGAGATGGAGATGGAGCCGGAGCGGGTCTATGCACACCCGATGGTGCGGGCGGATGCCGGATGCGTGGCACTCAGACGCGGACCAATCATCTACACCTTTGAGGGCGTGGACAACGGAGAGGATCTTCAGACACTGCGGATTCCGCGGGAGGCGAAGATTGAAGCGCTTCCGTATCAGGCGGATCTGCTGGAAGGTATCGTGGCGCTGCGCGTGACGGGCTGCCGGAAGAAAGCGGCGGTTAATCCGGCGCTTTATGCAGAAGATGCGGCACCGGAAGAGGTGGTAACCCTGCAGGCAATTCCGTACTATGCATGGTGCAACCGCGGCATGACGCATATGCGTGTGTGGATGCAGGAATAGAGAGATAAAACCGTTTGCCTTATTTTATACTTCGGAGTTGAAAGAATATCCGGGCTATAAGAGAAGGAGAGAGACGTATTATATAAGAAAGAAGGGAGTACGGACATGAAGAAATATATCGGAAAACGTATCATGATTTCTCTTGTCACGCTTCTGATCATCATCCTGGTACTTTTTATGCTGCTGCAGCTGATGCCGGGATCGCCGTTCAACGATGAAAAGCTGACCGCGGATCAGATTGCGATGATGTCGAAGAAATATGGACTGGACAAACCGTTGATCGTACAGTTTTTCACGTATGTGAAGAACCTGCTGCAGGGCGATTTTGGTGTATCGTATGTTATCTCCAAGGATACCTCCATCTCGGTTCTGTTAAAGAACCGTGTGCCGGTCAGCTTTGGAATCGGACTGGAGGCAGTTTCCTTCGGTGCGGTAGTCGGACTGATTTTAGGTATTCTGGCAGCGCTCAAGAAAAATAGCTGGCTTGATACCATCTGTACTGTGATTTCAGTTCTGGGCGTCAGCCTTCCGTCCTATGTTTTTGCATTGGTTATGGCATATTTCATCGGCTACAAGGCACAGTGGCTGCCGCTTCTGTTTGACGGCAAGAAGTTCTTCGCATCGTCGATCATGCCGATGCTGGCGCTGTCGATGTTTACGGTAGCGACGGTGGCTCGATTTACGAGAACCTCCCTTCTGGAGGTGCTGGACAGCGACTACATGCTGCTTGCGGAGAGCAAGGGAATCACGGGACGCCCGCTTCTGGTGCGCCATGCACTTCGAAACGCGCTGATCCCGATCATTACGGTACTGGCGCCGCTGGTTGTCGATCTGATGATTGGTTCTCTGGTTATCGAGAAGATCTTCTCGATTCCGGGCATCGGAAGTTTAATGATTGCAGCAATTCAGTCCAACGATTACAACGTGACGATTTCGCTGGCATTTATCTACAGTGTCATGTACATTGTCCTGATGCTGGTGGTTGACGTCCTGTACGGAATTATCGACCCGAGAATCCGTCTGGCGAAGAAATCGGATTGAGAGGTGATGGCATGAAAAAACGGAGTGACGAAAAGACAGATGAGAAAATGACAGGCGGGGATGCGGCTTCCGTTCGGGAGCATGTGTTATCACCCGAAGAATATTTAAGCCAGATCGAATTTCTGGACGATGATTTTGAATTCCAGCACAAAGACGGCTTTGAACATGTCGATACAAACTTTGCAAGCCAGAGCTACTGGAAAGAGGCAATTGCACGGTTTAAGAAAAATAAGGGCGCAATGTTCAGCTTTGTCTGTATTCTGTTTCTGATTGTGATGGCGCTTGTCGGACCTCACATGAACCAGTTTACCTACGATCAGCAGATTATTACCAACCAGAACATGGCGCCGAGAGTGCCGGGGCTGGAAAATATGGGTATCTTAGATGGTTCTGAGACGATCCGTACATCCACCGGAAGCAAAGAAATCAACTATTATGAGAGCAACAGTCTGACCGATACCTACTACTGGTTTGGTTCCGATTCGCTGGGACGCGACCTCTGGACCAGGACCTGGAGCGGAACGCGGATCAGCCTCTATGTAGCGGTTCTGGCGGTATTCATCGACCTTGCGTTTGGTCTGACGTATGGACTTGTATCCGGATATTTCGGCGGAAAAGTCGATATGATCATGCAGCGTATCGTCGAGATACTAAACAGTATTCCGTACCTGATCACGGTTACCCTGCTTTTGTTAGTTATGAAACCGGGGCTTATGTCTATCACGTTCGCCCTGATGTTTTCCGGGTGGCTGGGCATGAGCCGAATCGCCCGCGCGGAGGTCTTAAAGCTGAAAGAGCAGGAATATGTGCTTGCTTCCCGGACGCTGGGAGCAAAGAGTTTCCGCATTATTTTCAAAGAGATTTTACCAAATATTTTTGGTCCTTTGATTACACAGACGATGTTCTCGATCCCGCATGCGATCTTTACCGAGGCATTCTTAGCCTTTATTGGCCTGGGTGTGCCAGAGCCGATGGCTTCGCTGGGTTCCCTGATTTCGAGTGGATATCAGAACTTTACAAGCCATCCGTACATGATCGTGTTCCCGTTAATTGTCATGGGACTTCTGATGCTGTGCTTTAACATGCTGGCGGATGGTCTGCGTGATGCATTGGATCCGAAGATGAAGGATATGTAGGAGGAAATGGCATGGAGAAAAAAGAAGAAATTTTACGAGTGCGGAATCTGGACATTTCCTTCGAGACGACAGCCGGAGTGGTCAATGCCGTCCGGGGCGTCAACCTGACGGTAAACCGGGGCGAGACGGTTGCAATCGTTGGGGAATCCGGTTCCGGTAAATCGGTTTCTGCGAAGGCGATCATGGGAATCCTGGCAAAGAACGGAACGATCGACCGCGGACAGATCACATTTTCATATTACCGTAACCCGGAGGAACGGGTCACCAGAGAAATTCTGCAGATGAAAAAAGAGGAAATCCGCCGTCATATCAACGGAAAACGGATCGCGATGGTCTTCCAGGATCCGATGACCTCCTTAAACCCGCTGATGCCGGTTGGAAAACAGATCATGGAAGGCATGATCTGGCATTACCATACACCGAAGGAAGAGGCATATGAGAAGGCGCTGGAGCTGATGAAACTGGTCGGCATCACCGACGCGGAGAAGCGAATCAAAAACTATCCGCACCAGCTCTCCGGTGGTATGCGCCAGAGAATCGTCATTGCGATTGCACTGGCGTGCGATCCGGAACTTTTAATCTGCGACGAGCCGACGACGGCGCTGGACGTTACGATTCAGTCGAAGATTCTGGAACTGATTCAGGAGATTCAGAAAAAACGGCAGCTGTCGGTTATCTATATCACGCACGATCTGGGCGTCGTTGCGAAGGTTGCCGATTATGTCAACGTCATGTATGCAGGCAAGATCGTCGAGAGCGGCACGGTCGAGGATGTATTCTACGATCCGCGCCACCCGTACACATGGGGACTTCTCTCCGCGATGCCAGATCTGGGAACGGACGACGAACGTCTTTACACAATCCCGGGCAGCCCGCCAAACCTGCTTCACAAGGTAACGGGTGATGCGTTTGCACCGCGGAATAAATATGCGTTAAACATTGACAGTCGTCTGGAGCCGCCGATGTTCAAGATATCGGAGACACACAGCGCCGCGACATGGCTGCTGCATCCGAAGGCGCCGAAGGTCGATATGCCGCCGGAGCTTCGGGAGCGAATTGAGAGAATGAAGAAAGAGGGGGGAATCGCATGAGTACAGTGACAGAGACAAACAAAAAGCCCCTTCTGGAAGTAAAAGGACTCAAGCAATACTTTCCGGTCAGCCGGAAATTTACCGTAAAAGCGGTCGAGGATGTCAGTTTTTATATCAATCCGGGCGAGACCTATGGTCTTGTGGGGGAATCCGGATCGGGAAAGACGACGATCGGGCGGGCGCTGATCCGCCTCTACGACCCGACTGCGGGACAGATTACCTTTGACGGGATGGATATTTCCGGAAAAATGAGCCGCCAGACAGAGGCAAGGCTTCGGAGCGATATGCAGATGATTTTCCAGGATCCGATGGCATGTTTAAATCCGCGTCAGAAAGTAGCGGACATCATCGCGCAGGGACTGGATATCCATCACCGCTGCCATTCCTTAAAGGAACGCACGGAGATGGTGGCAGACATTCTTCATAAGGTAGGTCTGGCACCGGAACATGCAAACCGGTATCCTCATCAGTTTTCCGGTGGTCAGCGGCAGCGTGTCGGCATCGCCCGGGCGCTTGTCATGAACCCGAAGCTGATCATTGCCGATGAGTGTATCTCGGCGCTCGATATGTCCATTCAGGCGCAGGTTGTCAACCTGATGAAGGACATCCAGGACGAGACGGGGCTTGCATACCTCTTTATCGCTCACGACCTCTCGATGGTTAAATATATTTCCGACCGCATCGGCGTTCTTCATCTGGGCTACCTTCTGGAGACGGGCACGACGGAGGAGATTTTCTCCCATCCGGTACATCCGTACACCCGAAGCCTGATTTCGGCGATCCCGAACCCGAACCCGGTGGTAGAGCGCAGCCGGATTGCACTGCACTATGATTATAAGACGAGCGGTCTGGATTACGGCGCAGGTACGATGCATCAGATTGAGGGCACACATTTTGTGCGCGGAACCGATGCAGATTTGGAAAAATGGGTGTAGATTTAAAAGAAAGCCGATGCATTCCGGCACAAAATCAACCATAATAAATGTGATAAAATGACCTGTTTAGCGGGTGATTTTATAGATGAGCCGAACCAGCAGACAACTGAGGATAGACAGCCGGGACCAGGAAATGCAGCATGAAACGGGAATGGTTTGGTTTTATAAAAAAAACAAAAAAGGAGGAAGTATTATGAAGCTAAGAAAAGTAATGGCGTGGACGCTGGCTTCTGCCATGTTTGCTGGACTTTTGGCAGGCTGTGGCGGCTCGACCCAGACAACAGAGACAGCAGCGGCTGAATCTGGAAGCGAAGAGGGCGGCAGCTCGGCTGAGGGCGGCAAGGTGCTTCGCTATCAGGCAAGCACTCTGGTAGACTCCCTGGATCCGGCACTTTCCAACGACTACACATCCAGTGGTGTTATCTCCCAGTTTATGATGGGTCTGATGACTAAGGATGAGTCAGGTGCTCCGGTTTACGGCGTGGCGGAGAGTGAGGAGAAGTCCGAGGATGGTCTGACCCTGACCTTCAAGATCCGTGACGACGCAAAATGGTCCAACGGCGATCCGGTAACGGCAAACGATTTCGTTTACGCATGGAGACGAGTAGCCGATCCGGCAACTGCAAGTGATTACCAGTTCTTTATCACAACCGCCTGCATCGCAAATGCGGAAGAGGTAACAACAGGTGAAAAACCGGTTGAGGAACTGGGGGTAGAGGCAGCGGACGATAAGACATTAGTCGTAACTTTAAGCTCCCCGTGTGCTATCTTTGATTACCTGATGGCATCCGGCGCATGTTTCCTGCCTTTAAATCAGAAATTTGTAGAGAGCTGCGGCGGCAACTTTGCAACTTCCGCAGATACCCTGTTAGCAGATGGTCCGTTCAAGGTATCTTCCTATGAGCCGTCTGCCATGAAGGTAGAATTAGTAAAGAATGATCAGTTCTTCGGTGCATCCGATGTCAAACTGGACGGTGTTGAGTTCTCGATCATTACCGACAGCCAGACAGCAGCCCTTTCTTTTGAAAATGGCGATCTGGACGTTGTAACCTTAAGCGGTAACCTGGTAGAGCAGTATGAGGATGATCCGAGATTCTCCACCAGAAGTGACGGTTACAACTGGTATCTGACCCCGAACATGAAGAAAGAGGGGCTTGACAATGTAAATATCCGTAAGGCACTGGCAAAATCGTATGACAAAGAAGCGATCACAACCCGTGTTCTGAAAGATGGTTCCACACCGATGGATTACTTCGTACCGCAGGGCCTTGCAACCAATGAAAAGGGCGAAGATTTCCGTGAGGCAGCAGGCAGCGCATACGACAGCTGGACCTACGATGTAGAGGCAGCAAAAGAGCTGTGGAAGACAGGTCTTGGCGAGCTTGGCAAAGATTCCTTATCCTTCACTTTAATGTGTGAAGATACCGATTCTGCACAGGCTGTTGCGCAGTTCCTGCAGAGCGAGTGGCAGAACAATCTGCCGGGTCTGACCATCGAACTTCAGGTACTTCCGAAGAAAGCCCGTCTGGAATACATGCAGAAAGGTGAATATGATATCGGTCTTACCCGCTGGGGTCCGGACTACGCAGATCCGATGACTGATCTGGATATGTGGATAACCGGCAGCTCCACCAACTACTCCCAGTTCTCCGATGCAGACTACGATGCAACCATCCAGTCCGCAAAGAAGGGCGATCTGGCACTCGACCAGGATGCTCGTTGGGAAGCTTTAGTTGGCTGTGAGAAGACGCTGGCAGATCAGTGTGTTCTGTTCCCGATTTACGGACAGTCTGTAGCCGTTATGACCAATCCGGATGTAAGCGGTATCCAGTACTACTCCGTAGGGCTTCCTTATCTGTTCATCAATGTAGATAAAAAGTAATAAATAAAAACAGATGGATCAAAATCTGAAATGATTTTAGATTCAAAGCGGACCGCAGAGTGAGAAAATGTACCCTGCGGTTCGCTTTTTTGTTATTTTATGGCATTTTCGCTGTCAAACTGCAGCCTGCTTGTAACGGTTCACAGGTGGGAATTTTCTGAACTGAAAATTCCGTACGATACAGTAAGGGATGATTTACACGAATCGGAAATGATGATACAATCATAGAAATAGTACAGAGTATTGAGGTGGAAAGATGGCAGGGAAAAAACGAAACAGCAGCTTTGAAATACTGACAGCCATGCAGGACTTAAACACCCCGGCGGGAGCACTCCAGCTGGCGCAGATCCTGCATCTTCCGTCCGCCAGCATCGGGCGGGAGCTTCTGGAGCTGGAGAAAGCAGGGCTGCTTGTCAAGGTGCAGAACAAGGGGCGGATCCTGACGCCGCAGGGCGAACGCTTTCTGGAAGAAGAACGGTCACGCCGGGAGAAGATGAAGGCGGCGAATGAGCTTATCGAGGCGGCGTCGATGGAGACAGAAAGCGGGCTGGAGGATATTCTTTTGGTGCGGAAACTCCTGGAAGGATATGCGGCGGAGGCATGTGCAGAGCGGATTGAGCCGAAGGAACTTCAGAAATTAAAAGATCTGCAGGCAGACTATCTCTATGCAATCCGCCATGGAAGGGCGGGAAGCGAGGAAGATCTGGCGTTCCATCTGAAGATCGCGCATCTCTCAGGCAGCCCATCTATCCTGCGGATGTTAAAGCTCATCCTGACCGACCAGGACGCTTATGCGCGCTTCAACCAGGCGGCAGTCCGCTCTGACGAAGTCCGGGAAAATGAACACGAAAGCCTTCTGGCAGCGATTGAAGCCGGAGACGGGGCACTGGCGCGCCGGGAGATGGAGCGGCATCTGGAGCATGTAGGGGAGAACCTGCAGGCGTATTTTGCGGGGAGAAAGTAGGATTTGTACGGATTATAAATAAGAAAAAATTTATGCAAATCACATCTTCGATGCGGAATTTGTATGTGCAAGAATTCTGTTCTTAAATATACTTGCGTTATCTGAAATAAAAAATAATGGTTTGCAGAATAAAATTTAAAACAGAAAAAGAAAATGAAAAAAGGATACTTAAAAATGTGAGGATTTATAGCGGATAAATAACAGATATTCATGTTTGATTATGAATCAAAAAGATATAAATTTCATATAAGTGAAATCAAAGTGAAAAAAATTCACGTTTAAACAAATGAAAATGAAAAATTATGAAAGCGTGTGAACCGTTATTTTTTTAAAAAATACTCGATCAAATAGTAGAAAGGAAGAATACAAATCTTCAAATAATACAACATTTGAACGGAAGTTATGCTGAAATTCTGTAAGTAAACAGATATTACAAGGGTAAAATAGCATGTTGAAAATCCCGTATTGAGGTAAAATAAGGGGCGAACAAGTGTCCTGTCGATGTAAAAAATTTCAAAATTATGAAAAATGAGATTGACTTTCGATGAAAAGCAGAGTACCATAGAGGTATCAAAACCAAAATAGAAACAATCTGTTTTTCGAGCCGAAATTGCTAAGCGGGAAACCGTATGCAGTCAGGCCAATGGGTACATCTGGAAATGGAAGTGCCTTCCGCATTTGAAAAGAAAGAGAGATTCGCTTTACATCGATGGATACGGGAAGCTGTCAGGCTTCTTGTATAGATAGGGTATATATGTGCTGGCAGATAGGTATAGATATAGGTGTATCCATATCTATAGGTGCAGATGTATATACAAACTCGGATATGTTAGGCGGTACTGTCTTTTCAGAGGCGGTGCCGCTTTTCTTTTTGTGTTTCTAAGAACAGGAGGTGCGGATGGAGCCGGATATTAAAAGACTGAACCAGTTGCTTTTATCGGGAAGTTGCTGCAGTCAGGCACTTGTATCACTGGGACTTACCCTTAAGGGCGAGGAGAACCCGAGCCTTCTGAAGGCATCTGCATCACTTTGCCTAGGAGTCAGAAGCGGGCTGACCTGCGGAGCTCTGACCGGTGCGGCGATGATGATGGCGCTCTTTGAGCCGGAAGCGGCATACAGCGAGATGATACCGGAACTGGCAGACTGGTTTCAGGAAAACTATGGTGAAATCTATGGAGGAAGTGATTGTCATTCGATTTTAGGAGATAACATGGCCAACAAGGCACTTCGGTGTCCCCAGGTGGTAGAGAATACCTACCGCAAGGCCAGAGAACTTCTGGAGGACTATGGCGTGGATCTGGCGGATCTGGCAGAGATGCTGGAAAACGCGGATGACTAAGGAATCGTAAGTATTGGGTATGATGCGGAAGGATAGTCGGAAGCATCAGGGCTCTATTTATTTTAAAGAAGGAGGACGAAACAGCATGAAATTAAGAAAAATGATGTTGAACATCAACGGTGTGGATCGTATGTTTATGTGCGATCCGGAAAACGATAAACTGTCAGATGTTCTGCGCCGGATCGGTCTGACCGGTGTTAAGGTTGGATGTGGAACCGGTGTCTGCGGTTCATGTTCCATCATTCTGAACGGACAGGTAATCCGTTCCTGTACCAAGAAAATCAGCCAGGTAGAAGAGTATTCCAAGATTACCACCATCGAGGGTATCGGTACTCCGCAGCATCTGCATCCGTTACAGGTTGCATGGATGAACTGCGGTGCTGTACAGTGTGGTTTCTGTGTACCAGGCTTCATCGTTTCCGCATATGCTCTGTTAGAGCAGAACCCGGATCCGACCCGTGAAGAGGTTCGTGACTGGTTCCAGAAGACAAGAAACGTATGCCGTTGTACCGGATACAAACAGATTGTAGATGCAGTTATGGCTGCAGCTAAGGTTATGCGTGGCGAGTGCAGCATCGAGGATATCAAGTTCCACAATCCGGAAGATGGCAACTACTACGGAAAACCGGTTGTTCGTCAGGATGCACTTGGTAAGGTTTGTGGTCTGACCGACTACGGCGATGATCAGGCTCTTAAGATGCCGCAGGGTGTTTTATATGCAGCTGTTGTTCAGCCGAAGGTTACCCATCATGCAAAGATTCTGGCTATCCATACCGAGGAAGCTGAGAAGATGCCGGGCGTTGTTAAGGTTATCACAGCAAAAGACCTTATCGCAGCAGGCGGAACCAACATCATGGCTGAGGGCCAGTTCCATGAGAGAAGTACTGTTATGACACCATCCCGTAAGGTTCTTCAGGATGAGAAGATCTATCGTTACGGTGATGTTATCGCTATGGTAGTAGCTCACACCCATCGTCAGGCTCGTGCGGCAGCCGCTAAGGTTACGATGGAATACGAACAGCTGCCAGAGTATCTGACATATCTGGATGCAGTTATGCCGGATGCTATCCGTATCCATGAGGATACCCCGAACATCTTCTGCGAGCAGCCGGTATTAAAGGGAGCAGGTCTGGAAGATGCAGAAGAAGTAAGAGACTTAATCGACAAAGCACCGCACGTAGTAGAAGGAAGCTTCTCCTCCTCCCGTGAGCCGCATCTTTCCATCGAGGGTTGTGTACTTCAGTCTTACTGGGGCGATGATGGCCTGCTGACCATTCAGTGTAAATCCCAGTGTGTATACTCCTCTATCGGACGTCTGGGCAACTGCCTTGGTGTACCGAAGGATAAATACCGTATCATCATGAATCCGACCGGCGCAAGCTTCGGATGGTCTACCAACGCAGGCGATATCGCACTGTGTGCAGCTTGTACCGTAGTTACCGGCGAGCCGGTATCTCTGTCCATGTCCTATGAAGAGCATCAGCACTTCAGCGGCAAACGCTGCCCGGCATACTCCAACGGCCGTCTGGCATGCGATAACGAAGGTAAGATCCTGGCTGCTGAGTTTGATATCGGTATGGACCACGGCGCTTACTCCTGGGGCGGTGACGACGTTATGACCAAACCGGCACGTTTCACCTTCTTCCCGTACAATGTACCGAACGTAGCAGGTCTGGTTCGTGTAGCCAACGTAAACCATGCATTTGGTACTGCTTACAGAAGCTACGGTTCTCCGCAGGCATATACACTCAGCGAGCCGCTGATGGATATGATGGCAGAAGAACTGGGCATGGATCCGTTCGAGTTCCGTTATAAGAATATCTGCCGTGAAGGCGATAAGAATATCAACAGCTATGTATATCCGCAGTATCCGATGGAGAAGATCATGGATACCATGCGTCCAATCTATGAGAAGGCAGTGGCTGATGCGAAAGCAGCTGACACACCGGAGAAGAGAAGAGGCGTTGGTATCGCATGGGGCGGCTTCAACGTTACTGAGGGCGGCGGCGACAGCGCTGAGGTTGCTCTTGAGCTTATGCCGGGCAACAAGATCCGCAAATACGACACATGGCATGCAATGGGCCAGGGTGCTACAACCGGTTCTCTGGTAGTAACACTGGAAGCTCTGAAAGAAATGCATCTGACACCAGAAGATATCCAGCTGATTCAGAATGATACCAAGACCTGTCCGGATACCGGTATGGCTGGTGCCAGCCGTTCCCTGTACATGGATGGCAATGCAACCATCATCGCAGCTAACAAGCTTCTGGCAGCTATGAGAAAAGAAGATGGTACACTTCGTACCTATGATGAGATGAAGACAGAAGGCATCGAGACCAAGTATCTTGGCCGTTACGAGACCAACACAACTCCGGGTCTGTGCCGTCTGGATCCGAATACCGGTATCGGCGACCCGACTCCGGCATTCACATACTGCCTGAACCTGGCAGAGGTTGAGGTTGATACTAAGACCGGTAAGACTACCGTTCTGAAATTCACCTGTGTTGACTTCGTTGGACGTATCGGTAATATCGATGCTGTTAACGGTCAGGCATACAGCGGTATCATGCATGGTATCGGCTTCGCCCTGAAAGAGGACTACGCAGACGTTAAGAAACATGCGAACATGTTTGGCGCTGGTACTTCCTACATCAAGGATGTTCCGGATGATATCAACCTGATTCATATCGATGGCGCTATCTCTGATGGTCCGTTCGGTTCTTCAGGTGCTTCTGAGGCATTCCAGGCATCTGGCCACTGTGCAGTTCTGAATGGTATCTACAATGCCTGCGGCGTACGTATCCATGAGATCCCGGCACTTCCGGAGAAGGTAAAAGCTGGTCTGGATGCAATCGCAAAGGGCGAGAAACCGTACGAGCCGAAGAAATACTTCCTTGGTTCCGATATGTATGAGGAACTGGAGAATATCAAAGAGAATCCGGTACAGGTAGGAACCCAGAGCTTCTACGTATCCCTGGATGATCCGACAGCTGAGCGTCCGTTCTAATCCGATTCGGAAGAGGAATGCGTGGCTGCACATGAAGCGGGCAGCTGCGGCAAGGCGTATCGCGTGATTGTAAATAAGAATTAAATAAAAGCTGCTGCAGCGAACCTGCAGAATCTATGTTTAGAGAGGTAGGTTTTGCAGCGGCTTTTTTGTAATTATGGTATATAATAAAAAGTATTAAAAGTTGGCTCTTAGAATTTTTACTTATCGATGGAGGACGGGATAAATGATTCTGGGAGAGGATAAATGGTTACTGTTCACGGGTAGGCACTTTTGGAACCGAAAGTGCCGTAAGAAAACGTG
>ERZ791906.1799-NODE-1799-length-14099-cov-2.524850_pt1 | contig 14099 bp, 12 predicted proteins | sample MGYA00510146_ERZ791906 | MGnify/ENA primary metagenome ERZ791906 (study PRJEB30046, sample SAMN00792096) | human gut metagenome | study: EMG produced TPA metagenomics assembly of the A metagenome-wide association study of gut microbiota in type 2...
AAGGCAAGCTCCTTCTGCGGATCTCCCGCCCTTCTCAAAAGCTCCCGTATTACAGTCAGCCCCGGCTTACTGCCAAGTGTATTTAAATATGCAATATATTCCATTGCTTCTTTTTCATTCATGTTTTATACTTCCCCACTTTATACAGACGTCCTGTCTGCTGCTTTTCACATCATCCTATCCAGTATACAATTTTTTACGGAATAAAAAAAGTTATTTTGTCAATACTGCAGGTATGATAAAAAAATTCTTGACCTGTGGTGTCGTCGGCTGGTGTCTGGAGATCATTTTTACCGCCGCCTGCACAATGAAAAAACATGATATCCGCCTGAAAGGCAATACTTCCCTCTGGATGTTTCCGATCTATGGAATGGCTGTTCTCCTGCAGCCCTTGTCCAGACTGTTAAAGGGCAAGCCACTTCTGCTGCGGGGCAGTGTCTATACCGTCTGTATCTTTGTCACAGAATTTATAACGGGCAGGCTGCTCCAAAAGAAGCATGCCTGCCCGTGGGATTATTCGGAGGCTCCGCTCAATATTGATGGTGTGATCCGGCTGGATTATGCGCCCTGCTGGTTTGGTACAGGACTTCTTTATGAATATATTTTAAACACCATGCACTGACGGCTCCGGTCTCTGCAAATGCGTTTCAATTCGTTTCATCTTATATAAGTAGACAACCAGCAAAAAGAAGCCCGCGCCTACCCATGCACTGACATTGGCAATACAGACACCCGTGTAGCTGTGGTGATATGCTGCAAGGAATGCAAAAACCGTACGGCAGACAAGCTCCACAACGCCGCCCATCATTGGCAGGAACCCATAACCTGCGCCCTGCAGTACATTACGGAATACAAAGATCAGTCCAAGCGGAATATAACAAAGTGCACTGATACGCATATAAATTGCCGCTGCATCAACTACTGCCTGCACATTGTCGCCGGTCACAAAAACAGGGACAACAGAAACAAGTACTGTCGCCACAAGCGCACCGATCACAACAGCATAAACGATCGTCATCAGATTGGCTGCTGTGACACCCTTGCGGATCCGTTTGATATCCGCGATTCCCATATTCTGTGCACTGTAGGTTGCCATTGTGGCTCCCATGGCAAGGAATGGCTGTGTCACAACCTGCTCCACCTTGGAAGCTGCGGTATAAGCTGCTACCATGACAGAACCAAGCAGATTCAAAGCGCTCTGCAGAATGATCGCACCGACCGCCGTAATGGAGAACTGCAACGCCATCGGAATACCGATCGCTAACTGCTGCATACTAAGCGTATGCTCCAGCTTCCAGTTCCCTTTTCCCGGATGCAAAATCTCCATTTTCTTATATACATAAAACAGACACAGTACACCGGATACACCCTGTGAAATGATCGTTGCCCAGGCAGCGCCTGCCACTCCCATATCCCAGACGATGATCAGGAACAGATCCAGTCCGCAGTTCAGTACAACGGAAACCAGCAGAAAATACAGCGGCACTTTGCTGTTTCCGACTGCACGCAGAACAGCTGCCATCATATTGTATAAAACATTACAGAAGATACCACCACAGATCACGATAATGTAATCATATGCATCCTGATAAATATCCGCAGGCGTATTCATCAGTGTCAGAAGCTGCTTCATAAAGACCATGCTGAAGAATGTCATGACCGCTGATACGATCACTGCCAGAAGTGCAGCATTTCCAACTGCTCTTTTCATGCCTTTAATATCTCCCGCACCAAATCTCTGTGATACAAGCACCGTAAAGCCTGATGTCAGCCCTGATAAAAAGCCGAGGATCAGAAACATGATCGTTCCTGTGCTTCCTACTGCGGCAAGAGCCCCGACACCGACAAAACGACCCACAATAATACTGTCTACCGTATTGTAAAGCTGCTGAAAAATATTACCGATCGCAACCGGGATCAGAAAACGCAGCATCAGACCCATCGGTTTTCCTTTTGTCATATCCAGTTCCATATGTATCTCCTTCCTTTCTTTTCATACGCGAAAATCCACTACTTCGTAGCGCCGCAGCTTTGCTGCCAGAAATTCTGTAACCTGCTTCGCAGGTTACCGGACCGTATATCTGCACAGCAAATGTACGATACTCCTCGCTGCATTGTATCAGTTTTTTATCAATTTGCAAGTACTAAAATAAAGTAAGCAAAATAATGTTCTTTTTCCGGCAATATTGTTTCAATTTTATTCCCGGATAAGCATTGCAAGTGACAATACGGTATGCTAATATAATAGGCAAAAGCAAATCAGAAGGAGGAACTTATGACTGCAAAAGAATGTATTTATGGACGTAGAAGTATCAGAAAGTATAAACCGGATCCTGTTGATCACGCACTGCTTGAATCCGTGATCGAAGCAGCTTCTTATGCACCAAGCTGGAAGCATTCCCAAACGATCCGCTATATCGCGATCGAAGGCGAATTAAAGGACAAGATCGGACGTGACTATACCACTATTTTCCCAAATAATGGTAAAATTATTGAAAATGCACCACTTTTAATCGCTGTTACCGTTATCAAAAACAGATGTGGCTACGAAAGAGACGGTTCCTTCTCTACAGAGCGTGGAGATACCTGGCAGATGTATGATGCGGGTGTTGCCAGCCAGACATTTTGTTTAGCCGCCTATGAAGCAGGTCTTGGCACCGTAATCATGGGATTATTTGACAATGATAAAATTACTTCTTTATTAGAGATCCCGGAAGACAGAGAACTGGTAGCACTGATCCCGGTCGGATATCCGGACGAAACACCTGCAGCTCCAAAAAGAAAAGCTGTAGCTGATTTATTAACGTATAAGTAAACTGATAGAATCGAAGAGAATCATTTCCCTTCGATTCTATTTATGTAATGTCATGAGGAGGGACCCGCTCGCAGAGTGGGAGGAGCCCTGATGACCTGCGCAGACGCCGCGGACAAAGTCCGCTTTGCATGCGTCTGCTCCGACCATACATATAAAGGAGAACAAACTATGAGACATGTAATGAGTCCACTGGATTTTACAACAGATGAACTTGAGCAGCTGTTTGATCTTGCTGCAGACATCGAAAAAAATCCTCAGAAATACGCACACAAGTGTGACGGAAAGAAGCTTGCAACCTGCTTTTATGAGCCAAGTACCAGAACGCGTTTAAGTTTTGAAAGCGCCATGATCAATCTTGGCGGACAAGTTATCGGTTTTTCCGATGCAGGTTCCTCTTCCGCTTCCAAGGGAGAAAGCGTTTCCGATACGATCCGCGTTATTTCCTGTTTTGCGGATATCTGCGCCATGCGCCATCCAAAGGAAGGTGCGCCGATGGTCGCAGCTGCACATTCCCGTATCCCGGTCATCAACGCCGGTGATGGCGGACATCAGCATCCTACCCAGACACTGACAGACCTTCTGACGATCCGCAGCCTGAAAGGGCGCCTCGATCATTTTACGATCGGCCTCTGTGGTGACCTGAAATTCGGTCGTACCGTTCACTCCCTGATCCGTGCTCTGGTACGTTATGAAGATATCCACTTTGTATTTATCTCTCCGGAGGAGCTTCGTGTTCCGGATTATATCACGGATATGCTCAAAGAAATGGGCATCTCTTACGAAGAAAACACCAGTCTGGAAGATACGATCGCAGATCTGGATCTGCTTTACATGACAAGAGTCCAGAAGGAACGCTTCTTCAACGAAGAGGATTATGTCAGATTAAAAGATTTCTATATTCTGAATAAACAGAAAATGGAACTTGCAAAACCGGATATGCTTGTACTCCATCCGCTTCCGCGTGTCAACGAAATTTCCGTTGAAGTGGACGATGATCCGAGAGCTGTTTACTTCAAGCAGGTACAGTACGGTGTCTATGTCCGCATGGCACTGATCCTGACACTTCTTGGGCTTGCATAAATGGTGAATCGGGTGCTGACTAGCTACCGTAAATGCATGGAAAACCATGTTACCACGTGTTCACAGATTAATATATATAGAAGGAGACAACCATGTTAAATGTAGGAAAAATTGAAGAAGGCTTTGTACTGGATCATATCGAAGCAGGCAAAAGCCTGACGATCTATCATCTTCTCCAGCTTGATAAACTGGATTGTACAGTTGCGATCATCAAAAATGCGCGCAGTAATAAAAAAGGAAAAAAGGATATCCTGAAGGTGGAATGTGATATCAATACACTGAATATCGATGTGCTCGGTTTTATCGACCATAACATCACCGTCAATGTGATCAAGGACGGCAAGATCGTTGAGAAAAGAGAGCTGAGCCTGCCAAAAGAGATCAAAAACGTCATCAAATGCCGGAACCCTCGCTGCATCACTTCCGTTGAGCAGGAGCTTCCACACATCTTCGTACTGGCAGACGAGAAGAAAGAAATTTACCGCTGCAAATACTGTGAAGAAAAATGTAGAAAAAGAGAACTGTTCTATCAATAAAACAGGCAAAGCCGCATGCAGATTGCATGCGGCTTATTTTTCTGATATACAACTTTTATTGATCTGTATCTTCCTCATAAGGCGACTGGTTCAGCAAGGTGGGTTTCGGAAAATAACGGAAGATTGCTTTTCCAAGTATCTGATCCTGACGTACGAAACAATATTCATTCTCTACTGCTTCCTCAATACTGTCTGCCACACCATAATCAACTGCTTCCATTGCCCAGTACCTTCCATCTGCAGAATTGTTTCTGTTATCTCCCATTACAAAATAACAATCCTCCGGGATTTCATAGGTCAATCCGTCATTCATGGCAACCCAGTTTTCCTTCAGATAAGGCTCAGCAAGCGGCGTATCGCTGTGATTGATATAGACCTTTGCATCTCTGATCTCCAGAATTTCTCCCGGAAGTCCGATCACACGCTTGATATATATTTCCGACTCATCCACCGGATAATTAAAAATAATAATATCTCCGCGTTTAGGTCCTTCCTTCTGATAAGAAAGGCGGAAACCGATCAGACGGTCTCCCGGCTGGATCGTATTTTCCATCGAACCAGTCGGCACATTGGCATTGACAATAATATAATGATTTAAAAAAAGTGCGATCACAAACGCTACTGCCAGCGTCCAGATCCAGGAAAAAATTTCCTTTTTGGTTTCTTTCTTCATGTTAATTACCACATTCTACACTGATTTGGTTAAAGATCTTCATGATTTCTTCCGTATCTACATTCTTCTTTTCTTCACCGGCTTTATCTAAAATAACCTTGCCTTCATGCATCATCAGAAGACGGCTTCCGTATTCTACCGCATAACGAAGATTATGGGTGACCATGATCGTTGTGACTTTCTTTTCCCGTACCACCTGATCAGTCAGCTGCATGATAATCTCTGCTGTTTTCGGATCAAGTGCTGCTGTATGCTCATCCAGGATCAGAAAATCGATCGGTGTCATTGTTGCCATTAAAAGTGCCACTGCCTGACGCTGACCGCCGGAAAGCGCACCTACCGGTGTGTGCATCTTATCTTCGAGTCCGAGATTTAAGTGTGCAAGCATTTCACGGTAATAATCGATGTGTGCTTTATTGACACCTCTTGTTAAATTGAACGGTTTTCCCTTATTTTCCGCAATCGACATATTTTCCAGAATGGTCATCTGTGGACACGTTCCTTTGGACGGATCCTGAAATACACGGCCGATCTGTCGGCTTCTGACAAAATCCTTTTTGCCGGCATAATCTTTACCATCTATTAAGATCTGTCCGTGGTCAATATCAATACTGCCACAGATAATATTCAGCATGGAAGTCTTACCGGAACCGTTACTGCCGACAACGGAAACAAACTCTCCGTCCTTCACTGTCAGATTGAAGTCATCAAAAAGGCAGATCTCATTGACAGAACCCGGATTAAAAAATTTATGGATATGCTGCAGCTCTAACATGTACTCTTCACCTTCTTCTTTCTCTCTGTTCCCGCAACAAGGATCAATAAGAACAGGATCGCTGTGATCAGTTTCAGATCTGTAGACTGCATACCCATACGGATCGCAACCGCAACGCAGGCTTTATAGATCAATGAGCCAATGACAACACTGGATGTCACACGCAGGAAAGTTACCTTTTTAAAGACGGTTGTTCCAATGATAACAGAAGCAAGACCGATCACGACCGTACCTGTTCCCATTGTCACATCAAAGTAGCGCTGCTGCTGTGCAAACATACAGCCGCTGAGTGCTGCAAAGCCGTCGCCCAGCGCCAGACCCAGTATCTTGATCCATCCTTTATCCACACCAAGGCTTGTTACGATCGTCTCATTATCGCCGACCGCGCGCAGCATAAAACCGGATTTGGTACTTAAATACCAGTCGAGAATGTATTTGACGATCATTGTAATCACGAAGGCAACAATTACGGTCTTAAACTGGGAAAGGCTCCCCGGGATAATGGCATTGACCAGTTTGTTATCAAAAATATTTTCCATATTGTAGATTGGCAGATTTGCCTTTCCGGCAATACGAAGATTAACGGTATAAAGCGCTGTCATCATGATAATACCGGATAACAGATCACGCACACGGAGCTTGACATGGATCAGTCCTGTCAACATACCTGCAACCGCACCGGCTGCAAAAGAAATTGGCAATGTCAGAAACGGATTCCATCCCTTTGTGATCAACATAGCAGTAATAGCAGCTCCCAACGGGAAGCTGCCATCTACTGTCATATCCGGAAAATCCAAAATTTTGTAGGTGATATAAAGTCCGAGCGCCATGATCGCATAGATCATACCCTGCTCGAAAACACTCAATACTAAACTCATTTCTTACCTCTTACTCTACTGTAATTTCATCAAATGTCTGATATGCTTTTCCCAACATATCATCACTGATTGTCAGATCCACATCTGCTGCTGCCTTTGTATTGATGTAAAGGCTAGGCTCGCTGATAACTTCAAACTTCATTTCGGAAGCCTTTGCTTCTCCCTTTAATACCTTTGCAGCCATTGCGCCTGTCTGCTTACCAAGCTCTACATATTCGAGACCCATGGAAGCAGCACAGCCTGCTTTTACCTGTTCTACTTCAGAACCGAATACCGGGATACCTGCATCCTTTGCTGCTGCAAGCTCTGTCTGCAGAGCAGATACAACTGTATTATCCGTCAAATTGGTAATACAGTCAACCTTTCCTGCTAAATCTTTTGCTGCCATTTCTACGTCTGCAACTACATTGATACCGGATTCTACAATTTCAAATCCATAATCAGGAGCTGCTTCTTTGTAGCTTGCGATCGTGCTGACTGAATTTGTTTCACTTGTTGTATAGATAATACCGATCGTTTTTGCATCCGGTAACATTTCACGGATCATTTCAAGCTGTGCATTGATTGCCAGTGCATCGGATGTACCTGTGATGTTGCCAACCGGTGTACCGTCTTCATTTGCAAGACCTGCTTCTACCGGATCGGAAACTGCTGTGTAGATAACCGGAATATCTGTATTCATGCAGGAGTTGTATGCTGCCATTGCAGATGGTGTTGCGATACCACAGATCATATCCACACCCTGTGATACATAATTTTCTGCGATCGTACTTGCTGTACCTGTATCAGCCTGTGCATTGTCGTAAATAACTGTCAGGTTTTCACCTTCTACAATACCTGCATCTGCAAGTCCCTGTAAGAAGCCTTCTCTGCAGTTGTCCAGAGAACCATGCTCAGCGAACTGTGAAATACCGATCGTATACTGTTTGCCGTCTGTTGCTGCATCAGTGGCATCTGTTGCTTCTGCTGTGTCTGTTGCCTCTGTCGCATCCGTTGCCTCTGTTTCATTCGCAGTTGTATCTGCTGCGTCATTTGTGCTGCCGCATGCCATTAAGGAACATGCCATTACTGCTGCCATCATCATTGCTACTACTTTCTTTTTCATAATTGTTTCCTCCCAGAAATATATTTTGTTAGTTTGTTGATTTACTGATTTCGTTACCTCTGCAGACTCGAAAATCCTGCCAGCTCCGCTGTCAGTCGCGCTTTGCGCTTTTGATTTTCTCTTCGGGAACCCCTCGTATGATAATTGCTTCGCAATACTCGGGGCTGTATCCTGCATCATAGATGCAGGACATATTACGCTCGGTCGAAATCAAATGTCAGCTTCGCTGCCGCTTGATTTCGTTACCGCGCTACATAAAGAAAACCGCCTCAAGCTAATGCTTGAGACGGTAATAAACTAAGTATTATCGCGGTACCACTCAAATTGACAATGTGTCCACTCTGTCATGTACTATCATACATGTCACCTTGATAACGGGTGTGCATCCCGCTGACTCCTACTTGATTCAGGTCAGCCTCGAAAGCCCATTCATCAAAATTCCATTTGCTGCAATCCCACCACCTGCAGCTCTCTGGGAAACTTCCTAATGACTACTCTTCTTTCTCATCGGTTTCTTTACATTATGTTTTGTTTTTTAAGTTGTGTTTACTTTACAACTATTTTTTTTGAATGTCAATACCGAATTTAAAATTTCTGCATTTCCGTATCCGGTACAGATGCCATATCCCCGGCAGTGCCTGTCATATTTACCTCATATTCCTGCTTTCTGCTTCTGACGGTCTGGCACATCCGGTCTCTTTCCGTATTATACAGTTCCACCCAGTCTTCATCATATCCAATAAACAAATATGGCATGTTGGCAGCAATATATTGCAATGCCTCCTGTGATGCTGTCTTTCTACTCATTGGGATGTCAAATATTCTTCCATCATAAAGCATCACAACAACAGAATAGGTTTTACCTGTCGGAATAAAGTTTGTTCTGTGCTGTACCACATTTTCATATACCCATAATACCTGATCTGCCTCTGCGAAATACACCTTTGTTCCCTTTACAGCCATAAAATAATCCTGCCCGATACGCATTCCCTGCACCGCCGGCTGCATCTGATAAAAATATTCAATCTGCGAAAGTATATATTCTTTGTTTCCTTTCCTTTCGCAATATTCTTCCAATGCTTTTACATTCTTGCCCTTTATCCCACTGACAAGCATATAAATACCGCCGAGCAGAGCACCTGCTGCAAGCAATATAAAGAAGATAATGGATACCATATTTCCCTCGCCGATGTCACCATCATTGATCACATAAGGCAGGAATAATGCCGCACTTTCCTCCGGCAAACCCATCTCATCTACAAACTCATTAAAGTATGTCAGATAATCACCCGAAAGCGGCTGGATCGTTCCGGATATCTTTACCGGCTGCAGGTTGTCCATTGCCGATTCGTCTCCATCCAGATACGCCCAGTAGGCATCCATGTTTTCTTTCGCCCGGTTCATTGTAGAACCACTGCAGTTTACACCCATATATTCTGCCTCTCCGACAGGAACCATAAATTGCATGGCAGTCATACTACCCTTATCATTTTCCTGATAGGCATAATAATCCATGAAATAATATATGTCACCCTCAACCTTCACATTTTTCTGTATATCCTCTGCCTTTAAATCTTCAATTTTCAATGGTTTTTGAAAAAGCACATTAAGGTCATCCCATGTTACCGCCACAAATACAGCAGCAAGCGCCCACAGAAGAACCGTAGCAAAAATACAGTTTGCCATGTATTTTTTCTTCAGTTTTTCAATCATATTTTTCCTCACTTTTCTCTTACTTTATTTTTCTGAATCTCACACCGCTGTCATACTTTTTCTTCAAAAGTTTTCTGTACGTCGCATTTTTCTTCTTAGGCAGTTTAAACAACATACCTTTCTTTGTCTTTTTAAATGCAGACGCACCAACCTTTTTCATTTTTGTCGTTTTCAGCGTTACGGTTTTGAGCTTCTTACACTTATAAAACGCTTTTTTACCGATCGTTTTGACATTTTTCGGTATCGTGATCGCAGTAATGCTTCTGTCACCTTCAAACGCACTGTCTCCGATCGTCACCAGACTGCCCGGCAGTGTTACCTTCTTTAATGCCGTGCAATGATAAAACGCTTTCTTGCCAATCTTTGTAATACCCTCTGCAATCTTTACTTTTTTCAGCTTTTTATGGTTTGCAAATGCATACGGAGCAATTTCTTTTACATAGCAGGTTCTTCCTGCTGCATCCATAAAAGTAGTCGGAATCGTGATGTCCTCCGCATCTTCATCTGCTTCCTTGAAGGTGACATACACTTTACCGTCCTCTATCTGCGCAATCTCATAAACCAGACCGCTGATATCCATACTGTCTCCGACCTCCACAGCCTCATCCGGTGTCTCATCCCCATCATCTTCCGGCGCTTCACTTGGCTGCTGGCTAGGCGTCACACTTGGGGATTCGCTTGGCTGCTGACTTGGTGTCACGCTTGGAGATTCACTCGGTGCCGGACTTTGTGTTTCGCTCGGCATCGGACTCGGACTCTCACTTGGTGTCGGACTTGGGCTCGGCGTCTCACTTGGTTGCTCGCTTGGTTTTTGGCTTGGCGTCTCGCTCGGTGCCGGACTTGGGCTCGGCGTCTCACTTGGTTGCTCGCTTGGTTTTTGACTTGGCGTCTCGCTCGGTGTCGGACTTTGGCTCGGTGTCTCGCTCGGTGTCGGGCTTGGGCTTGGTGTCTCACTCGGTGTCGGACTTGGACTCGGTGTCTCACTCGGTGTCGGGCTTGGGCTTGGCGTCTCACTCGGTGCCGGGCTTGGGCTCGGACTCTCACTCGGTGTCGGGCTTGGGCTCGGTGTCTCGCTCGGACTCTCCGATCCGCCGGATGAAGTTCCGTAATATTTCTCTACTCCGATGCTTCCCAGCTCTTCCTCTGTTGCCAGATCTGCCGGATAGGCTTCCTCTCCCTTATGCAGCAGATACAGTCCTGCTGCAGCACCTACCAGACCTGCATTGTAATCCAGTGCCACCTCATTACAGTTATAATCCGCCTGATTGTCTGCATATGTGTCATTTTCATCACTCGGGCCGCCAACAAGGGCTCCCAGCAATGTATAGTGGTCTTCCCGTACCTGTCCTGCATCATTTGATCTGGATGCAGCACGGTGATGCGGATATTTTGCCGCATTCTCATTATAGCCGACTACAAAACAACGTTTCGCTTTGTTATTTCCAAGCAGATATTTCATCTGTCCGGTTGCCCAGCTGCTGTAATTGCCGTCTGTCATGGATAACTTCTGGTTTGCCTGATCGTAGATCAGCCCCATAAACTGTGCAGATGCATTATATCTTGCTGAGCCCCAGCCGTTGATCATTTTAAAGCCTTGTTTTGTATTCTTACTGCCATAGCTGGCAAAGGCACTAACCGCTGTATAATCCTCTTTCAAAACCGCTGCTACCGGCCATGTATTGTCCCATGTCAAGCACCAGCCTGTATTTAACTTTCCATAATAGGCGTCTCGCTGTTGTTTATAGCTTTCGTTACCTGTTGCTGCATATAAAGCAGCCGCAGCCGTACAATAATCATCTTCCCAGTTGCCGGAAGAATAAAAAGGAGTTGCCCCCTGTGTTGCTACCTGCTTATTACTACAGTTCTTTGCAAAATCGAATAAATCCTCTGCTGTCTTTAAATAAGCTTTGCTCTTTGCAAGTGCTTCTGCTCCGCCCTGCTTCTGGTAGTTAGCCGCCTGCAATGCAAGTGCTGCTACCGCAACAGAGACTTCATCTGTCGCAGGATTAGAGGTCGTTGCGAAAAATGCCGGTCTACCTATTGTCTGTCCTTCCGGAGCTTCCCACTTTGCATGGTCACTGTCTCCGTCTCCGACCTGATAGCAGAAAGCTTCTACAGTATCTGTCCCCTCTTTATAGATCGTACAGCGTGTAAAATAATCACAGAAGTAATTCATGATCATGTTAAAATGCGCCGTCTGTCCCAGCTCATCATAAGCATCTGCAAACTCATAATAGCCAAGTGCCAGAACGGTTGCAGCGTATCCCTGTGGCAGACCGAATTTCACATGATCGCCCGCATCATGATAGCCGCCGCTTACATCTACTGTCTTTCCATTATAGGTCACATGGCTGTCATATGTATGGCAATTTCCTCTCCAGGAAAAAGCACTGTTTTCATCCACATCTGTTCCGCACATATTTCCATCATAGAAATAAAGTGATTCCTGCAATAGCTTGGCAAAATTGTAGCTGATATCCAGATTCAGATCTGTCGTCGTATCTTTCTGTACACCGCCGCCACTACCGCCGCTTCCACCGGTCTCATCATTGGTATCCCCTTTGGAATAATCTATCGTTGACTGTGTTCCATAATTGTATGCCACATTGGTGATCGTAATATCCGACGCATCGACATAAGTACTGCTGAAACCGAATCCCGGTGGATTGGCAGACATTATACCTGTCCCAAGTACTGCATTGGAATTTTCTTTGTTCGGATACAGGTAAATCGTATCGCCCTCTGCTGTAAAGGTTGCATTCCAGCATTTGAATTTTGATGCAGTCCCCGCCGGCACCTTCATCGTAATTACCCAGTCACAGATGCTCTGCCCTGTCTGGTTATCTACAGCCAGCTCAAAGCCTGACCAGTCATTACTTGGCTGCCCTTGCGCCTTAACAATGGCCGTTACATTGCCCATATGATCTCTGTCTGTCGTGATCTGACTGCCGGAAGAACCGCTTCCGCCGCTTTCCCCGGATGCATCTGTCGTAAAATAAATATCTGATATTTCATAGCTTATACTGCTGCCCGATGCCAGATTGGCAAACTGCAGTCCCAGCTTTCCGATCTCATAGTTGCCGTCCCAGTTCATGGAAGCCAGATCAAATTTTGCTGTCGTACTCTCGCCTGCTGCAATATTGACCCATTCTCCATTTTTCCAGCTATAAGATTTACTCATACCAAATGCCATACAGCCAGTCTGCTCTCCTGCATAAGTCGTCAAGGTATTTACCTTAAAATCTACCACAAGCTGCTTTACACCCAGCGCATCCAGCTCTTGCTTTTCATCCATATCCGATGGCAGATTGACCAGCAGCTCCGCAGCCGGTTTATTACCATCCGTGCCATCTACAGCCGTGAGTGACCCTGCCTTTTCGATATAAGCAGAAAGATCGATCTTGCCGTCTGCCGCATATACTGTTTGACCGGGCAATGTCATTGGGCTCATTACAACTGCCACTGACAAAACAAGCGCAAGCATCCTGTTTCTTTGTTTTCTCCGTACTCTTTTCACAAAAACCTCCCTCGTTTCATACCAACTTCATTACTACATTACACCCATTTACTTTTTTAACCTATACCTCCTATTAGTAGTTGCCCCTATCGGCTCAACATTCTCCATCTTAGACAGGATCGCCCTTGTCCGTGAATCACTCAACCCAATATAATCTGCTATATCATTTGTTTTAGCCTCTTTACATTGTATAAGATAATCATATATCTTTGCAATATTATCGCTTGTTTTTCTTCGCTTGTTTTCTTCGCTTATTTTCTTCGCTTGTTTTCTTCGCTTGCTTTTCCACAAATTCAAGCATCAATATTGTTCGGTCGGGATCAAATCTTTCTTCAATTACAGGTTCCTTCCAGCCTTCATCTTCCCATATGTTAAATATATTAGGTACTCCACTACCTGAGCGTTCTCCTATATTTATTAAATTAAACATTTTCATTAGTGACTTATTTCTTGGATCCGATTCTCCACCTTTACGCATCTGAATCTTACCAGTTCGAATATATCCAGGATTTTCAAATGTAAGTTTCTTTGGTTCTTTCTTGATTACCACCCCACGTGTTCCATAATAATCAGCATTTATCAGGCAGTTTGCCAGCGCCTCTCTAAGAGCCTTATGAACAGGTGTATCTTCAATTCTATCTCCACCTTGCATTACAAATGATAATCTGCAAATTTTTTTCTACCTCGCAAAGTTGTATTTCCTTTTAAAATAATACGTCCCGCCGTAAATGCATATTCATAACGAATCTGCTTCTTATTCCAACCTGACTGTTCCACTGCTGGTGTTATATATCTTGCTTTGATGTCTTCTTCTGAAAGGTTTTTTTTCCCCATTTACACAACTCCTTCTCTATTTTATGAATATCTCATATAAGTTCCTTATTCATTTAAATGCATTATTAATTCAATTATATAGTGCTTATCAGAATAACACAACAAAAAAGCCCTGCATATAGACGGGTGTCCGTAAAACAGTTAATCCTCCGTATGGCTTAGACCATGCGGAG
>ERZ791906.1811-NODE-1811-length-13948-cov-2.864752_pt1 | contig 13948 bp, 8 predicted proteins | sample MGYA00510146_ERZ791906 | MGnify/ENA primary metagenome ERZ791906 (study PRJEB30046, sample SAMN00792096) | human gut metagenome | study: EMG produced TPA metagenomics assembly of the A metagenome-wide association study of gut microbiota in type 2...
ATACAATACTCTCGCCACGGATAGCTTTTGAAATTCCGTTAGCTACAAAGAGCAAGATTACACTGACAATAGTCTTAACCATACCTACAACAGTTGATAGAGGTATGAGTCCTCCGCTGATACCCAGCTTATATACATAGAGGTCAAGTACTTCTATAGTTCCTGAGTTGTTAGCGGTCTCGAACACGAGATACTGATCCATACCATTGCTGAGGATTCCGGCAACAGCCATAAGAAGAAGTACACAGTATGTAGGAAGAAGTCCCGGAAGTGTTATGTACCACATCTTCTGGAAACGTCCGGCGCCATCGACCGTAGCAGCCTCATAGAGCTGTACATCAATACCGGAGATAGCTGCTATGTAAATGATTGCGCTCCAGCCTGTTCCCTTCCACATGCCCCATGCAAGCATCTTGAACCATGTTCCGTTATCACCCATCAGATAGTTGGTTGCGTGATTAGTACCTGTAATCATTGTGAGGAATCCGTTTAAGAAACCATCTGTTGAGAAGATTGCATAAGCTATAGCGTATACTAAAACCCAGCTTATGAAGTTAGGAATGGTTGTAAATGTCTGTACAAACTTTCTGAACCATGTACACTTAATCTCCGAAATAAATATCGCGAATACCATCGGAACCCAGCTTGTTGCAATTCCAAGTCCACTCATTACCAGAGTGTTACGAAGAACTCTCACGATATCTCTTCTCGTTGCGGCGTTGTTAAAAAGATACTTAAACCATTTAAAACCTACAAAATTATCTGCTGAAAGAGTTCCACCTGCAGAATAATCGAAGAATGCGTATCTCCATCCAAACAGTGGCAGATAGCAGAATATGAATGCCAGCATTGCGAATGGAAGAAACATGAGAAACAATCTGTACTTCGTCTGCATCTCCATCTTATCTGTTCTGGCTGCTCTTGGCAGTACAATAAGATTTAAAACTGCCATTGCGAGCTGTATCACTACAATACCCAGAAATAAAAACCATCCTGCTGCGAATGCAGGGACAACCTTCTCTGGTCTGCTGCATACAGCCATCTCATTATAACCTAATAAAAGAAATATAAGTCCTGCGCCTTCAAAGGCTGAGCCAGCCAGTGAAATGATATTGCTCAGGTTCTTCATCTTAAGATTTCCAAGTGATACACAGGAGCCTGCGGCACATACTACAATTCCTATGCATATAAGCATGCTTCCCACAAAAATAAATGTGTAAGCGCTCTGTGATACCCAGCCCTGACGAATAGCTCGTCCGGCTCCGCTAATAAGACTGTCGTATGACACGCCTGCCGTAAATACCGAAAGATTCTTACTTATCAGTGCTGAAAAACGTCCCGGATTGACTGCCGGAAGAAACATCATAAACACGGACAGAAGTGACACTAAGCGTGACACGTAATAGAACTTATTAGCTGTTTTCTCTCTTTTGCTAATTTTCTCGTTCATCTTGATACCTCCTTGCATTATGATTACATTATATATTTTTAATCATTTTTTTAATACAGTCATTATAAGTTCAAAATTACATTCATTTTTTGCAGTGTAATTTTAAGCTCATAAATCATCTGATTACACAGCAAAAAGCCAGTAACATTCTCAATGTTTCCCGCTTGCAGCACATATGCTTCCAGCATATATGCTGCAAGCATATATAAAATTGATTCAGTACTTCCTGAGCCAAAAAAACTGCCGTCCGGAAATTGCTTGCCGGACGGCAGTTAAATGTGTCTGGTATTATCAGGAAAAATCCGTAAAATTATCCTTACTTTTTCTTCTTAACTGCCACAACAACGATTGCTGCAACAACAACTACTGCTGCAACGATAGCAATAATAACGCCTACTGATACACCGCCATTGGATGCCTCAGCATTTGCATTAGCTGCTGTAGTTTCAGGAGCTTCACTCTTAGTCTCTGTGGACTGTGAAGTTGCTTCTGTTGCTGCTGTGTCACCACTTGCTGCCGCATCAGGGTTATCGTAAGCTAAACCTGATACTGTGAATGTAACCTCAATGTCCATACCTGCTGATAATGTGTATGCGAACTCATTATCTGCCTTAAAGCCGTCATTATATGTATTGATAAGAAGAGCCTTGATGTAATCCTTGGTATCAGGATCCTGGAAGGCGGTATCGAAATCATATACACTCTTGCCACCCATCTTAACCTTGATATCTGTAAGCTCTACGCCCTTATCAAGAGGAATATCTGTTGAAAGGAATAAGAGGTTAAGTGTCTCTGCATCATCTGCAAAATCAACACCTGTGAGAGATACTGTGTATGTACCGTTTCCCTTGATAACGGCATCACTGATTGTACCTGTTCTTACAACTTCATCATTGCCGTTCCAGCCTGTAATCTGGTCAAACTCAGGAGTTCCAAGACCATAGCTGTCATTCCATGCGTTACGGAATGAGTAAGCTGCTGTCTGGACACCGATGTATACGTTGAACTCGCCGTTAGCGTCGAATTCACCATTGCCCGCTGCTGCCTCGCCTGCCTCAGCATTCTTGCCAAAATCAGAAACTGTAAATGTAACCTCTACAGACTGAACACCTGCAAGGTCATCCGTTGACAAAAGTCGTGCTGTCGCATCTGCAAGATTGCCGTCTGCGATACGCTGGTCAAGGTGATTGTCATCACCTGCTGTTGCTGTCGCATCAGGGTCATTGTATTCATTGTAGATGTTAACTCTCGTATCTACACCGGCACCATCTGCAGAGCATGTGTAGCTTGGTCCCTGAAGTGCAATCTCCTCACCGTTAATCTTGATGCTATCGATTGTGAGCACACATGCCGTACCCATAAGTGCCTCACCGTTTGGAACCTGAAGTGCATTATAAGCTCCGAGATCCTGTGCCTCTGCGGCTGTCATGGATACTGTGTAGGTTCCGTCACCTGTGATTGTGGCATCCACATACTCTGCCTCATATTCGCCCCAGCTCTCGTTGTTGATGGTAAGATGTGCCACCGCCTCTGTAGCTCCATCCGTTTTTTCTGCCTGCTTGGCAGCACCGCCTGCTGTACCGAAGCCTGATACCGTGAAATTAACTACCATAGATGTAACACCTGCAATCTGCTCCGATGTGAGGATGCGTGCTGTTGCATCTGCAACATTTCCCTCTGCTACACGGCAGTCAGCGTGCTTGTCATCACCTGCTGTTGCTGTCGCATCAGGGTCATTGTATTCATTGTAGATGTTAACTCTCGTATTAACACCTTCGCCGTCTGCCGAACATGTGTAGCTTGAACCCTGAAGTTCTGCATTCTCACCGTTGATTTCGATTGAATCAACCGTAAGAACAGCACCTGTTCCGAGAATGCTCTCACCATTTACAACCTCAAGTGCGTTAAAAGCTCCAAGGTCAACAGCTTCTGCGGCTGTCATGGACACTGTGTAGGAGCCGTCTCCCGTAATCTCCGCATTGCCCCACTCCGCATCAAAGTCAGCCCAGTCCGCTGTGTTAAGGTTCAGATATGCTGTACCGTCAGGAAGTGACGATGTGTCCTGACCTGCAAGTACCGGAACCGCATTGGAAAGGACAAGTGTTCCGGCAAGAATGCTTGCCAATACTTTTTTGAACTTTCTCATAGATAAAACCTCCTTAAAATATTTGCTAAAGGGTATGCGTAACCCACCCTCAGCGTTTAACCTTATTCTATTCCAAGGATAAAAATAAAAAAACATTGTATTTTTTACATTTTTTACACTCTAATTTTTACTTTTATTAGGCAAAATGACAGTAACCATCGTTCCCTCTCCCTCCACGCTGTCAATATTCACGCCATACCCATTGCCATAGCACAGCTTGATTCTCTGGTCAATATTTGACATGCCTATACTTGAATGTTTGGATATGCTGTCCTCCTTAAGACTGTTTCTGACTTCTTCAAGCTGTTTTTTTGTCATTCCGTTGCCGTTGTCCGACACTTCTATAATAAGACAGCCGTCACTTGAATCCGTATTGCCCTGTGCTGCCGTCCCTTCCGTTCCGTTTATTTTTTCATATATGTGTATCTTGATATATCCCGTCCCATCTACACCCTCGAGTCCATGAACAACTGCGTTCTCAACAATAGGCTGTAAAAGCAGCGGCAGAAGCATATACTCCTGCGTGTCAATCCCATCATCCACAGTGAGAGTATAATTGACCCTGTCATCAAATCTTATCTTCTGGATTTTAATGTATGTATCGATGTGTTCGAGCTCATTTGCAAGCGTTGTATATGTGGTTCCTATATTGACAAGCACATACCGTAAAAGCTTTCCAAGAAGCTTTATCCCGGTTGCGACCTCCCTGTCCCCTGCCGTGAATGCCTTCATTCTGAGCGTCTCAAGGGTATTATACAGAAAATGCGGATTTATCTGGCTTGCAAGCATCTTAAATTCCATCTCCTGCTGTTCATTCTGCAGCTGCTTCTCATTTAACATCGCCTCATACATGGCGACCTTCTGCTGCTCTATGGTGTCAACCATCACAAGCAGATCCCCATAGGCCTGCTGTAATTCATAGCTTCCGGAAAAGCTTTTGAGAATATTGTAATCCTCATTGCTCGCCTTGTGCATCTCGTCTCTGAGCGTATTAACCTGGCTTACGAAATTATGCGAGAACTGTATCATGAACACCGCCGGAACCACAAGCGCCACAACAACTATCAGCAAGGATATATACAGGGTCTTCATAATACTCCATATTGCCTTTTTGTCAATTGTTGTCACGTACAGATTCGTGTCCGACACCTTTAAGGACTGTGAACCTATCTCAACAAGACTGTCCACACCTTCAAAATCATCCATAAATTTTTCGGAATAGTATTTTTCCGTCCGATTCACCTCAAAAGGCAGCTTTTTTCCATAGTAGCTTCTCTTGTTACTATAAAATATTTCGCTGTCAGCAAAGGTTATCAGGGTTATATATTCACTGTCTCCAAGCCTGCTTTCAAGATAATTCTCACTCACCTTTATCACCATGATTGCCTCGCAGCTGCTTCCAAGGACTGTTATCTTTCTTACAAGCGAATAGCTGTACTCGACATTCTTATAGCTGTTCGGTTCCACTATAAGCTGATAAAACGGGCTGTACTGTGAAACAGCCTTCTGATACCAGTCCTTAGCCTTTATCTCATCCGTTACTGTCTTAAAATATTTAAAGTCCGACGCATACGGTGTTGTGGTATATATCGTTATGCTGCCTATCTGGCTATAATTCTGCACAAATGAATCTATAAGCGTATATGCCCTCGCGGCATCCCGGAATTCAATCTCACTTCCATATTTGCCGCCAAGCACTTCTACCGTCCTGCTGTCATAGGCAATACTGTCGGATATATTGTATATCTGGTCGCTGACCTCCTTCATTATCTTTTTAGATGAGTTATTGCTGCCATGTAAAAGATCCCTGTGATGATTTAACAGCATATTATATGTATTAAGTATAAGAAAAACACCAAGTGCAAGCACTGGTATCACCACCGCACACACATACACGATATTAAACTGTTTTCCTATCTTCATTTTATTAAAAGAAATCATGCCAAACCTCGTCCTGTATTTTGATTATTCTAATATATCACATTCCCTCTAAAGTCCACAACATACAAAAAATGATGTAAACAGCTAAAAAAAATATGGTAGTTATTTTTTCATGCCTACTATATAATCATTCTATAGGATTTTTCCTAACAGTTAATTACGCAGCTATATAATTTTAATTAAGGATCAGGAGGTATAAAATGAAATTCTCTAATGGTTGCTGGCTTGAGAAGGAAGGCTGTTCCTGCTTCTCACCTCAGGAAGTATATTTTACCAGGATTGAAAAGAACAAGGTCACGCTGTGTGCACCTACAATAAGAATAATCACAAGAGGCGATACCCTCGGAAGCATCAACCTTACGGTTGTAATCACCTCACCTGCTAAGGGTGTCATAAGAGTACAGACCTGTCATCATGCAGGAATGTCGGCAAAGAGTCCTGCATTTGAGCTGAATACAAGCGAAGACAACATGAGCGTGACCGAGACGGATGAGCTCATCACAATAGCAAGCGGTGATCTGTCCCTTGAGATTACCAAGCTTCCTTGGAGCATGACATATAAGCACAAGGGGAGAGTTCTCTCCAAGAGCGGAAGAAAAGACCTCGCACTGATGAAAACCGACTGGAAGGGTTACGCTTATGACAATGGTGACTACACTGACACATACATCAGACAGCAGCTTTCAATGGGCGTAGGTGAGCTTTTATACGGCTTTGGCGAACGCTTCACTCCTTTTGTGAAGAACGGACAGTCAATAGATATATTCAACCAGGACGGCGGTACAAGCACTGAGCAGTCCTACAAAAATATTCCTTTCTATGTATCAAACAAGGGCTATGGCGTGTTCGTAAATCACCCTGAGAAGGTGTCCTTTGAAGTCGGAACCGAAATGGTCACAAAGGCAGAGTTCTCTGTTGAGGGAAGCTATCTCGACTACTTCTTTATCGACGGACCATCCATGAAGGATGTACTTGTAAAGTACACAGACCTCACCGGCAAGCCTTCACTTCCGGCACCTTGGACCTTCGGACTGTGGCTCTCAACATCATTTACAACCAACTACGATGAAAAGACCGTAATGAGCTTCATCGACGGCATGCTTGACCGCGGTATTCCTCTCAGGGTATTCCACTTCGACTGCTTCTGGATGAAGGAATTCCACTGGTCTGATTTTGTATGGGATGAGCGCGTGTTCCCTGACCCTGAGGGCATGTTAAAAAGAATAAAGGCTAAGGGACTCAACATCTGTGTATGGATTAACTCCTATATCGGACAGGAATCCGTGCTCTTTGCTGAAGGTGCTGAGAAGGGCTATTTTGTAAAGAGAACTAACGGCGATGTATGGCAGTGGGATATGTGGCAGCCTGGAATGGCACTTGTCGATTTCACCAATCCAGAGGCGTGCAGGTGGTTCCAGAGTAAGCTCGAAGTGCTTCTCGACATGGGCGTCGACTGCTTCAAGACCGATTTCGGTGAGAGAATCCCTACCGAGGATATCGTATACTTCGACGGCTCAGACCCTAAGAAGATGCATAACTACTATACATACCTCTACAACAAGTGCGTATATGAGCTTCTTGAGAAAAAGCGCGGCAAGGGTGAAGCCGTACTGTTCGCCCGCTCCGCTACAGCAGGCGGTCAGAAGTTCCCTGTTCACTGGGGCGGTGACTGCTGGTCAGACTACGAGTCCATGGAAGAAAGCCTTCGCGGCGGTCTTTCGTTATGTATGTCGGGCTTCGGCTACTGGAGCCACGATATAGGCGGCTTCGAGAGCACCTCAACACCTGACGTATATAAAAGATGGGCGGCCTTCGGTCTGTTAAGCTCCCACTCACGTCTGCACGGAAGCTCCTCCTACCGCGTACCTTGGGCATACGATGAGGAGGCTGTCGATGTAGTCCGCACCTTCACATTGTTGAAGGCTTCACTTATGCCTTACCTCTACCGCAACGCAATCTATGCTTCACAGACCGGTATTCCTATGATGAGAAGCATGGTGCTTGAATTTACGGCTGACCGCAACTGTTCATATCTCGACAAGCAGTATATGATGGGTGACAGTCTCCTCGTTGCACCGGTTTTCAACGATGAGAGCATTGCAGAGTACTACCTGCCTGCCGGCACATGGACTAACTACTTCACCGGAAAGAAATACACCGGAGGCTGCTGGTATTCAGATAAATGCGGCTACCTTGAGATTCCTCTTTTCGTCAAGGAGAACTCTATCGTTGCAGTCAATACTGCCGCTGATCGTCCTGACTATGACTATGCTGACAATGTAACCTTCCGCATATATGAGCCATCGGACTGCACAACAACAGTCTATGACATGAAAGCAAACGCCGACACCACAATAAGTGTCAGAAAGTCCGGCAACGAACTCACAATAACCATCACCGGAACAAAGAAGTGCAATGTCGAATTAGTCAACCTGGCAACAGAGACCGACCTCACAGGACTTACCGCCGGAACATATACTGTTACGGTTAAATAATTACAGTTATACAGTTAAATAAATAGATTCATTTTAGCAGGCGATATCTTCCGGTATCTGCCCAGCAAATGAAATAATGTGTTCAAGGGCAGAGAAAACGTCCGTATATCGTGACGTTCTCTGCCCTTACTTGTTGAAAAAATAGTTTTAGGCAGAGAAAAATAATAGTTTTTCTATAAAACAGCCATTTTTCTCAGTCCAAAGTATAAATTATCAGATGTTTGGGCAGACACAATAACCCGGTCAAATAAAAAATTCTGCCCTTGGGGCAGGAATTTCCTGTCAAGGGCAGAAATTACACTCCCGCTATTCATTCAAGCTTTCCAGCATATTCTCTATATACGCCTCCACCTCCTCAAGCGTTGCAGCATTGGATATGCTCTTATAGACATCCCTGTCAAACGCAAGCCCTGCATTTGTCTCAAGAAATACATACCGCTCACCATCCGCAAAGCCGTAGTCTGCCAGCTCCCTCTTGTCTAACTCTGCTCCGTTTTCCATCCACCGAGAGCTCTTATCATCATACTCAATAGGCATGAATATTCCTGTCATACCCGCTTTCATGTCTGTGATGATATCGCTTCCTGTCACCCTGACGATTGGCGTTATGGCACACGGAAGCAGCACCTAAACCGTCTCAACATGTTTTGACATCCGAACCCTAAGTTATAAAAAATAGGAGAAGATTCTCATAAATCTTCTCCTGTTAGATTCCCACAGCCTATTTTCTGCTCCACACATAGCAGAACGCCTGTGTTCTGGCTGCGAACTTGTATTTCTTTAAAAGCTCCCTGACCTCAGCCTTAGTGTACCATCCCGGCGTAATCTCCTCAAAGGTGGAGGTGCTCTCCTTGAACTCTCCTCTTGCCTTTCCTACTATGCACACATTAGTCTCATTTGAAAAGCCCACCGCACTGTAGCTTGTCCCAATCATATCGTCAACTCTGTAAAGCTCCAGTCCTGTCTCCTCAAGCAGTTCCCTGCATGCGCTCTGCTGCGGCTCCTCACCCGGGTCGATAAGTCCGGCAGGGAAATTGTATACCCAGTCACCGACAGCCATGCGGAATTCCTTGTTGAGCACAATCCTCTCGTCAGCCTCATCTGTGGCGATGATAACCACCGCATCAGCCACCTTGCCGTGCAGCTTGTCATAATCAGTTATATCGTCACTACGGCTTATCATCTCATATATCTTCTGCTTGCCGTCAACCGTCTCATATTCCACATCATAGCGTGTTATAAATCTGCCTTCCTCGCGCTTTGTTATACCTTTAAATTCCATTTTTATACCCCTGCATACTGCAAGCATTGCTTGCAGTACTGCCACCAATAAGTAGTTTGAAAGTTTTTCTTTCAAACTTATGCTCCTGTATACTGCAAGGCAGTACTGCCAACAATAAATAGTTTGAAAATTTTATTTTCAAACTTAGCCTCTATTCTTATATTTGATTCTGAAATTACAAAACACAGCTTTGAAGTTAATCAATCGTATAAATTCCAGATTTTCGCAATTATAAAATTATATATTTTGTATCTATAAATTGCATTAGGGTAATTTATAAGTTAATCATCACCGTCTGTCTTATATCCTCAACGCTCATTCCAAGACTTATGATATATTCGCCATGTTCGTATGTAAAAGCAGACTTGCTCTCGTCATAGTATGAGAAAGCCTTCTTGTCAAGCTCAAAGCTCACATGCTTTTTCTCACCCGGAGCAAGCTTTACCTTTTCAAAGCCCTTAAGTTCCATAACAGGTCTTTCAACACTTCCCTTCGGAGGTGTGACATAGAGCTGGACAGTCTCCATTCCTGTCATTTTTCCTGTGTTGGCAAGCTCAGCACTTACTACGATTCTGTCATTTTTATCCCACTTGTCCTTGTGGCTGTCATGCACAGCCTTCTCACCCTCCACCTTTACATGCTTAAGTGAGAAATCCGTATACGAAAGACCATGTCCAAAGCAGAAATTCGTGTCAACCTTGTTGCTCACATAGTAGCGGTAGCCGACAAAGACGCCATCCTTATACTCAAGCCTGTCCTCCTTGCCAAACTCACCAAGCCTGACAGAATATATGTCCTCAGTGTGCTTAGGGAATGTCTCCGGAAGCTTTCCTGAAGGATTAACCTTGCCCGTAAGCACATCGGCAACCGCCATCGCACCCTCAAGTCCGGAATAATAATACCATACAACCGCCTTCGTCCTTTCAAGCCATGGCATTTCAACAGGTGCACCGCCCATAATGACCACTATCGTATCAGGGTTGGCATCAAGGACAGCCTCTATGAGCTCATCCTGATGATACGGAAGCTTCAGGGTGCTTTTATCACGACCCTCAATATCATAATCATGGTTAAGCCCGGCAAAGATAATCGTCTGCCTGTTCTCCCTTGCGAGCTTTACAGCTCTTTGTCTATACTCATCTATCCGTGCCATAAGCGTCTCATCCGCGCTTTCTTCCTTACGGCTGCCCGCATTTTCAAGAGAAGTCTCCTGCCAGCTCTCACCCTGTGCGTCATCCTTGTCCGGCAGTACATAACCCGGCTCATACACAAAGCGCGTGTCACCACCGCCCACATTCATAAGTGCCCTCAAAGGTGTGACTTCATAGATAGCCTTAATCTCAGCACTGCCTCCGCCATTAGAATGGATTGCAGTCGCATTACGGCCAATCACTGCGACCTGTGAATCAAGTTTTAACGGAAGAAGCGTCTTATCATTCTTGAGAAGAATAACCGATTCCTCTGCTGTCTTTCTCGCAGCCTTTATATGTTCAAAGCTATGGAAACAGCCCTTCTTCCTCTCCCCTGTTCCCGGAAGCATCTTGAGCCTGTACATAAGCCTTAACAGATTGGCAACCTTCTTATCAATATGCTTTTCCTTTACCTTTCCATCCTCCACAGCTTTCTTTAGCGGATTAGCCATACAGTAATCGTCGAAATTAAAGGTTATAGACATCTCAAGGTCAAGCTCACTCTCCGCGGCCGCCACCGTGTCATGCACACCTCCCCAGTCGCTTATCACGGTTCCGTCATAGCCCCATTCTTTTCTTAAAATATCCCCTAACAGATATCTGCTCTCACAGCAGTGCTGCCCGTTAAGCATATTATAGGCTCCCATTATCGAGTAGGAGTGCGCCCTGTTCACCGCGGCATCAAAACCCGGCAGGTACAGTTCATAGAGTGTTCTCTTATCTACAACGGTGTCGACCCACAGTCTGTTCGTCTCCTGACCATTTACCGCAAAATGCTTCACACAGGCAGCTACATCCGCCTTCTGTATTCCCTTTATAAGTGGAACCGTCATCTCCGATACAAGATATGGGTCCTCACTCATATATTCAAAATTACGCCCACATAGCTGTGTCCTCTTGATATTGATACCCGGCGCAAGAATAACATCCTTGCCTCTGCCACGCGCCTCAGCTCCAAGAACCTCACCGCATTCTTTTGCCCTCTTAGGGTTCCAGGTAGCTGCTATTGCACTGTTAGACGGAAGATAGGTCACAGTATCATCACTGTCATATACATTCTTCCAGTCATTATCGACAAATTCCTGACGCACTCCCATCGGACCGTCCGACATGTGAAGCTCCGGTATTCCAAGGCGCGGCACACCCGCCGTCCTGAACAGACCTGCTCCATGTATCATTCCAATCTTCTCATCCAATGTCATCTGTTTTACAAGTGACATTATATATTTTTCTCTTTCCTTTACAGTCCTTTTCCTGCTGCCTTCCGCACCCGCTTTTGCCATAAGAATCCTCTTTCCGAACATATTCCGGATATGTTCATGTTATTTTTTCATTAAGTCTGTTCAACAGACCTGATACCATCTGCAAAAATGTCTTTATACCTGTCACACCTTAAAATTCCTTAATTCTGTCATTACTGTCATCGGTTGTCTTGTCAATCTTCTTAATCCGGACATAATAGCTCACATTATCGTTGACCACAACCTGTACCCTGTCGCCGACCTTGTGCCCAATGATAGCTTTGCCGATAGGTGATTCAATACTTATATAGTTATGCATGGAATCGCCTCTTATGCTTGTGACCAGCTTGTATGTCTCCGTCTCATCGTCATCCTCGAAATACACATCCACTGTGTTATTCATGCCGACCTCATCATCCTTGGATGTATCATCGACTATCGTGGCATATTTTAACATCTTCTCCAGATAACGGATACGTCCGTCATTTCTGTTTTTCTCCTTCTTAGCGGCATAGTACTCGAAATTCTCGCTTAAATCTCCCTGTGCCCTCGCCTCCTTAACGTCATTCAGGATTCTCTTTCTCTCAACAAGACGGCGGTATTCTATCTCCTCCTCAATCTTCTTAACATCGCTCGCCGTTAATCTCTCTCCCATGTTATTTATCCTCTCTTTGCTTAATTAAAACTTCCTTATACCATCTGCCTGAATCGGACAGCTCACTATCTGCAAATCCCGACAGCTTACTACAGCTGCTCGATATAAGAGCCGAAGTCTCCGCTTTATTAGAAAGGTTCCAGATGAAATAGCTTATATTGTAATCATCCATCACCTCTATCCACTTATTTCCCTCGTCATAATTGTTGCCCCCGTTTCCTGAGGCGTCACATATTCCGAACTCAGATACAATGACCGGAAGTCCACTGTCAACCGCTTTTTTCATCCTGTCTCTTAAATAATCCCTGTGTGTATCTGCATAAAAATGAAGTGCATACATTATATTGTCATAGCCTGTTATAGGGTCTGCTGCCGCCTTGTCGACATCCTGTGACCATGTAGGTGTTCCGACTATTATAACGGCATCCGGAGCATTTTCACGTATTACCGGAATTATCTTCTCTGCATAGGACTTGACCCTGCCCCAGTCCGGTCCGCTGTTAGGCTCATTGCATATCTCATAAATCACATTGCCATAATCCTTATACTTTTCCGACATCTCAGCAAAAAACTTCTCTGCCTCATCTGCGTATGTCCAAGGGTCATGGTCATTTAACACATGCCAGTCTATAATCACGTACATACCAAGCTTCGTTGCGGCCTGAACTCCCGTGTCTATAAGCTTCTTAAGCTTATCCTTGTCAGCATCACCGCCCTCGCAGTAACCGCCCTCCGCTGTGTACATGGCAAGCCTCACAGCATTAGCTCCCCAGCTCTCAAGCTCCGCAAAGGTATCCTCATTCACATACTGCGGAAACCATCCTATGCCATGTGTGCTCACACCCTGAAGCTGAAATACCGCACCATGTTCGTCTGTCAGTGTCGTTCCGTTGACGCTCAGCTTGCCATGCTGTGAATATGGTGTGCTGCCGGTTCCCGGTGTGCTGTCAGAACCTGAACTCTGCTGTTCCTGCTCACTCTGCATTGCTCCCATGTCTGATTTATCTTCCTGCACTGAGGTTTCCTGCTTCGCACTTTCCGCTTCTGTTGAAGCCTTCTGTGCCGGAGCTTCATTCTCTGCAGTTCCGTTCTGTCTCTGTGATTCAGACCGTCCGCTCTCTGTCACAGTTGATTCCACCTCGGCAATTCCTTCACCATTGCTGCTTCCTTCTGTATCAGACATGCTGCCGGCTGCACCACCCTGACCAGAACCCGGTTCCTGAGTGTACGGAGCATTGTCTGCTGCCTTGGCGCAGGCCCCACATAGAGCTGATACAAAAAACACACTGAGAAGCAATATACATAATCTCCTTGATTTTCTCATAATAATCTCCATTCCGCCGCCTTCGGTTGGCGGCACAAATAGTAATGAAAAACGTGCTTTTTACGTTTTTCACACTACCTCCTTGCATATGCGATGACCATCTGTAAAGCAGACATTCGCAATCCGCTTTCGCTACCTGCTCATGAACGCAGTTCGCATCACCCTTACACACCGCTTAGTGCTCTACACACTTGAAGCGGGGGATTGCTTATTCTGCATTCAAT
>ERZ791906.1820-NODE-1820-length-13880-cov-8.135552_pt1 | contig 13880 bp, 8 predicted proteins | sample MGYA00510146_ERZ791906 | MGnify/ENA primary metagenome ERZ791906 (study PRJEB30046, sample SAMN00792096) | human gut metagenome | study: EMG produced TPA metagenomics assembly of the A metagenome-wide association study of gut microbiota in type 2...
CGATACCCGATAAAGCCCGCCGTTATGGGATTTCCTGCGGACAAGGTAACCTGCCGGATGCAAACTTTCGAGTCTTTTATGCAACTGTGACGGGGATGTCCGTTTTGGGGTCGTTTCTGTAAGCCCCGTACCCGCCGAAATCCGCTTAAAATCAGGCTTTTTCGCTCGGAAAGCCTTGCGGGACGGGCTTTTTTAAAAGTGGGTTCAAATCGGCATTTTTTCCGATTTTGGAGAGAAATGCGGGAAGATAGGAGAGAAAAACCGGGAGACGGCCATACACCGCAGGATAGAGCTTCCAACCGCCGAAAATCTTTTTTTGAGGTGTTACAAATGGATGTATTCCCCGTTAACTGGGACAGCGTTCCCGAAGTGATGAACAAGGAGCAATTTTTCCGAATCTGCCACATCAGCAAGTCCGCGGCGCTGCACCTGCTTAAAAGCGGCAAGGTGCCCTGCAAGTGGTCGGGTAAGAAAACCCGGTGCTATAAAATCCGAAAAGAGGATGTGAAAGCATACTTGGAGGAGCGGGCGATTTTTCCAGAACTCTATTCTGCGCCGAAGGGATGGTACGGCACCCACTATGTGGCGAGGCTCTCTAAGGAACTGCCGGAGGACACGCTGCGGCAGATGCACGGCTACTATGAAAAGCTGCTGCGCAAATACCCGGATGTGGTCACGGTAAAGGATGTGGTAACCCTGACCGGCTACACCCTGACCACCGTCCACAACTGGTGCAGCCGCGGGTCGCTGAAAGCCTTTCAAAAGGGACTGAAGTTCTGTATCCCGAAAATCTTTCTTGTGGATTCCTTCTGCTCCATGACCTTCCGCTCTATCACCCGCAAAAGCCTCTGGCATATCCAGACGCTGAACGAGTTCAGCAGGAAGATGAAGAAATAGTGTGCGATTCTGAAATTCGCACACTCGCACCTGCCTTTCGGTTTTAGTAGACTTTAACCGAAAGGCAGGTGCATTTTGCATTGCAGACCTGCCGGGAAAATTTTGAATGGGAGGATCACATATGGAATCGCTATTTGAGCAGCTGGGCGGCACTTACACAAGGCAGGGCGACTATTGCCTACCCAATGTTTGCTTACCGCCCGAAGAAGAACGCCCCATCGGCATTTACGGCCAGCGGCGGCGAGCTTATCTGAAGGGGCATCACCGGGTGCTGTATTATAATCTGCTGACCGCCGGGACGCTGGACGGGCACCTCGCAGACATCGAGGAGCAGGCGCAGGAACTCTTTCTTTGGCTGGTAGAACAATACGCAGATGCCGAGGGTGTGACGGAGGAGGTAAAGGCCAATGACCCGCAGGCGTGGGTGCGAAAAATGAACGGCATCCGACATCGGGCAAACGAGGCCGTGATGCAGGAAATTGTATACGGATGATGAGCAAGCGGAGGCCGATGGCCTCCGCTTATTTTATATGCAGAAAAAGAACAATGCTGTTTTACAATGGCATTGTTCCGAACTTCATTGACGTTGTTCTTTTATCCGGGTATAATGTACTTGTGATTTTATGCGTGGAGGTATCCCCTATGGCTGAAATGATCTCGGTAAGAGAGGCAGCAGTGCGCTGGAATATAACGGAGCGGAGAGTTGCGACGCTCTGCAAGAATGGGAGAATCGCCGGTGCGAAAAAGCAGGGCAATCGTTGGCTGATCCCCGCTGATACGCAGAAGCCGGCGGATCAGCGGCTCAAGACGGGCGCTTTCCGCAAGACGGAGCGCGCGCCGAAGCTGCCCCTGCCCATCGGCGTGTCCAACTACTGCCTTGCCTCGTCGGAATACTACTACATCGACAAGACGATGATGATCAAGGACTTTATCGACGAGCGTCCGATGGTGACACTGTTCACCCGCCCCCGGCGCTTCGGCAAGACGCTGAATATGGATATGCTGCGCACTTACTTTGAAAAGAGCGACAAGGATACCTCCGTCTATTTCCGGGATAAGAAGATCTGGGCCTGCGGCCAGAAGTACCGGGATTATCAGGGTAAGTACCCTGTGATCTTCCTGACCTTCAAGGATGTGAAGTTCGACACTTGGGAGGAGACCTTTGCGGCCATCCGGGATATTTTCGCAAAGGAGACCCGGCGGCATAAGGAGCTGCTGGCCAGCGATAAGTGCGACGAGTACAGCAAAAAGACCTATGCAAAGCTGGCAGACGGCAAAGTCAGCGAGGTAGAGTTGGCTTCTGCACTGCTGGATCTCTCCGCTATGCTGCACAAGCACTATGCCGTTGCGCCCATTATCATCATCGACGAGTATGACACCCCCATCCAGCAGGGCTATCAGAAGGACTATTACGACAAGGTCATCCGGTTTATGCGGAACCTGTTTTCCGGCGGTTTCAAGGATAATCAGCACCTGTCCTTCGGCTTCCTCACCGGCATTCTGCGGGTGGCAAAGGAAAGTATTTTCAGCGGGATGAACAACCTGTCCATCAACTCCGTGCTGGACAACAAATACAGCGCCTACTTCGGCTTCACCGCCGACGAGGTGATGGAGATGGCGGAATACTACGGCGCTGCCGATAAGTATGACGAGATTTGCCAGTGGTACGACGGCTACCGCTTCGGCAAGACGGAAATTTTCAACCCGTGGTCGGTGGTCAACTACTTCAGCAACGAGTGTGAGCCGAGGCCCTTCTGGGTCTCCACCGGAAGCAACGATATTATCGGGGAAGTGCTTGCCCAGGCAGACGAGGAGATTTATAACCGTCTGACCTCCCTGGTCAACGGCAAGACCTTCACCACCTTCATCGACACCGGCGTGATCTATCCGCAGATCAAGAGCAATCCCTCCACCATTTACAGCTTCCTGCTGGTGACCGGCTATCTGAAGGCACTGAAAACCACGCCCTCCTTCAGCGGCGATTTTATGTGCGAGGTCTCCCTGCCCAACCGGGAGATTTCTCTGGTGTATAACAAGGAGATCTTGCAGCGGCTGGAGAATCTGATCCCGCCGTCCACGGCGATTTCCGTTCAGGAGGCCATCTTCTCCGGCGATAACGCACGGCTGAAAGCGCAGATCCAAACGCTGCTGACCCAGTCGGTCAGCTCCTTCGACACCGCCGGCGAGAATTTCTACCACGGCTTTATGCTGGGACTGTGCGCCCTGCTGGGCGGCGCTTTCGTGACCTCCAACCGGGAATCGGGCGACGGGCGCTATGACATTCAGCTGAAGCCCACGCAAAAGGGTCTTCCGGGTATCCTGATCGAACTGAAAGCGGAGAAAAATTGCAGCGACGAGAAGCTGAAAAAGCTGTCCGAGACGGCCTTGCAGCAGATCAACGATAAGAAATACGAAACCGAGCTGACGACCGCCGGGGTCAGGACGATTTATAAATACGGCGTGGCCTTCAGCGGTAAAAAGGTCGAAGTGGCAGTCGGGTGAGGAGAGAGAATTTCAAAGTATCAAATTAATACTTTGGCGAAATTCCAAAGTGCCAAATTGGCACTTTGGAGATGTGCTTATATCAAATGCTAAATGAATTAACAAAAATCGAGGGAGACTGCTTATGAAATCAAATTTTGATTTTCTGAATCGATACTGGCCTGCATTGGCACAGATCGGCGCAACCGCAGAAACCTATGTCTATTCTGATCCAAATGCCTGTATCTATAAACTCGGAATGTTTGCCGAGCGCTTAGTGCAGGAGATCCTTGTCTTTGAGCACATTGAGGAGCCGGCTGTTGACAACACCCACGCAAATCGAATTCGCATTTTGAAGCGATCCGGTTTATTGCCGCACGAAATTGACAACACGCTATATGTTCTTCGCAAGACAAGAAACTCGGCAGTACATATAGGTACGGACTCCGTGGACGAAGCAAAGACATTGCTATCCTTGACATACAATCTTGCTGTTTGGTTTATGGAAACCTATGGAGACTGGGGATATATTGCGCCTGAGTTCGTTATGCCAAGCGAGACCACACACGAAGATTTGGAATCCGTTATTGCCGAGCAGGAAAGGAAAATCGAGGAATTGACGAAGCAACTGGCCGTGGTCAAGACCGCCGCTTCGGGCAAAACGCAGAAGGAGCGCGCAAGGCGGTCAGAATCTGTCTCCGCTATGATGAATTGGAATGAGGCGCAGACCAGATGCTTGATTGACGAGCAGCTTCGTCTTTCTGGTTGGGAAGCTGATACGCAGAACCTGCGCTACAGCAAAGGAACGCGTCCTGTAAAGGGGAAAAATATTGCCATCAGCGAATGGCCTACCAATTCGGCCTTTTACAAAAACGGGTATGCGGATTATGCATTCTTCGTTGGCGAGAAGCTCGTAGCATTGATGGATGCAAAAAAGATGTCGGAAGATGTGGCATCTACCATCGATGTGCAGGTAAAGGACTATGCTGCACATATTAAGCCGGAGGATATTCCACATACGGTTGGAAACTGGAATGGTTATCAGGTCCCCTTCCTCTTTGCTTCAAATGGCAGGGCATATTTAGAGCAGCTGCGGACGAAGTCTGGTATTTGGTTTTTGGATGTCCGGGAACAGGAAAATCAACCGTATCCTATTCGGAACTGGTTTAGCCCAAGTGACCTGATGGAAAAACTTGGTCAGAATACAGCGGCGGCCAATCGGGCGCTGGCTGCAGCAGATAATTCGTTTATGACAGATCCTAATGGGTTGAATCTGCGCGACTACCAGATCAAGGCCATTGATAAGGCAACAGAGGCGATCGTTGACGGCAAGAGGACAGCGCTGCTTGCAATGGCAACAGGAACAGGCAAAACCCGTACTGTTCTGGGACTTATCTACAAGATGCTGGAATCCAAGCGTTTCCGTCGTATTCTTTTCCTTGTGGATCGAGTGTCCCTCGGTGAGCAGGCAATGGACACCTTCAAAGATGTCAAGCTGAAGGAACTGCTGGCGCTGGACAAAATATATGAGATCAAAGCGATCGATGACAACATCATCAATCTGGAAACCAAGGTCAGCATTTCAACGGTGCAGGGGCTTTTGAAACGCACGATTCTGGCAGAAGAACCGGATTTGATGCCCGGTGCATTTGATTTGATTATTGTGGACGAAGCCCACCGAGGATATATTCTTGACCGTGAAATGACGGAAGAAGAAATCCTCTACGATAATCAAGATGATTATATGAGCAAGTACAAGCAGGTTATCGAGTATTTCGATGCGGTGAAAGTTGCCTTGACTGCTACGCCCGCCCTGCACACGACCGAGATTTTCGGGGAGCCGGTCTATACCTACAGCTACCGTGAGGCGGTTATCGATGGCTGGCTGGTGGATCACGACCCTCCATATCTGATTAATACGGATTTCATTGAAAATGACGCACAGTTCAAGAAGGGTGAAACCTTGGCGCAATATGACCCCAACACCAATGAACTTTTGAACGGTGCAGTTTTGGACGATGAAATGGATTTCGATGTGTCGGAGTTCAACCGCAAAATTGTTCTGCCGGATCATACCCGCAAGGTGCTGGAAGAAGTTTCGACCTACCTGAATCCGGAAAGTGGAGAAAAGACGCTGATTTTTGCGGTGAATGATGCACACGCTGACCGTATTGTGGATGCGCTCCGAGAAATTTACAAGCCCTATGGCATTTCCAATGATGCCATTATGAAAATCACGGGCAAAACTGCCGGCGGCAACAAAAAGAAGATTTTGCAGGTGATCAAGCAGTTCAAGAACAACCAGTACCCCAACATTGCCGTAACAGTCGACCTGCTGACTACCGGAATCGATGTGCCGGCCATTTGTAATTTGGTGTTTATGCGCAAGATCAACAGCCGGATCCTCTTTGAGCAGATGCTGGGACGCGCTACTCGCCTTTGCCCGGAAATCGGAAAGACGCACTTCAATATCTTCGATGCAGTTCGCGTGTACGAGGACTTGGACGACACTTCCAATATGAAGTCAGTCTCCGTCAGCAAATCAATGGCTGAATTGTTGGAGGATTTGTTCCGTCCGGGTGAGGCCAGCAAGCAGCCTGTCAAAGATCGCATTTTGGCAAGATTGCAGCGTAAGAGCAACAATCTGACCGATGAGCAAAAGTATGATGTATCCGAGCGTTTAGGCGGAAAAACAATTCGGGAATATGCGAAGGAATTGAAAAGCTGTACAGAGGAAGCTTTTGTGCGACGCTGCCGGGAGGATAAGGATTTCCTGCTTTGGTTTGACAACCTGAAGGGCAAAAAGCGCGGACATTACTATTCCGAAAAGGAAGATACTCTTTTGGAAACGACCCGCGGCTATGGTGACACGGAAAAACCGCAGGATTATCTGGACTCTTTTGTGGCCTATGTTAATGAGAACAAAGACCGTATCGAAGCGATCCGCATAGCATGCACCCGCCCCAGCGATATGACCCGGGCGCAGCTTCGGGAGTTAAAGCTGGAACTGGATAAGGAGAATTTCACCGAGAGCAGCTTGAATGAAGCGGCCAGTGCGGTGAGCAATGAACGGATCGTGGCAGACATTATCGCCTTTGTCCGTCGGGCTGTACTTAAAACGCCGCTTGTAAACCATGATGACCGCGTGAAAATGGCCTTTTCTAAACTGATTTCGGCGCATCACTTTAACAAAATGCAGCTGGATCTGCTGGAAAAGATCAAGGTATATATGCTTCACGAGAGCATCCTCAATACCGAGACCTTTGAGGCACCGGCGTTCAAGATGGACGGCGGTTTTACACGCTTTAACAAGAAGTTTGGCGGGCAGCTTGCGGAGATTATCCGCGAGATCAACACTTATATTTATGAAGGAGCAGCTTAAATGAGCACGCAAGATATTGTACAGAAACTTTGGAACCTCTGCAATGTGCTGCGGGATGACGGTATTACTTATCACCAGTATGTGACAGAGCTGACCTACATTCTGTTTTTGAAAATGGCCGATGAGACCGGTGCAGATAAGGATATTCCCGAAGCATATCGTTGGGGCTCTCTGACCAGCCGTTCCGGCATTGACCTGAAAAAGCACTACTATACGCTGCTCAGCAAGCTGGGCGAAGAATCCGTTGGCCGCGTGGCACAGATTTACGCCAACGCATCCTCCAGCATCGAGGAGCCGAAAAACCTAGAAAAAATCATCACGGAGATTGATAAGCTGGACTGGTATGAGGCCAAAGAGGAAGGTCTGGGCGACCTGTATGAAGGACTCTTAGAAAAGAACGCCAATGAGAAGAAGTCCGGTGCCGGTCAGTACTTCACCCCTCGTGTGCTGATCGATGTGATGACGGAGCTCATCAAACCCCAGCTGGGCGACAAGTGCTTTGACCCGGCCTGCGGTACTTTTGGCTTTATGATTGCAGCCAACCGCTATGTCAATGCGCATAACGATATGTATGCACTTTCTGACCGTCAGGCAGATTTCCAGCAGAATAAAGCGTTCAACGGCGTGGAGCTGGTACACGAGACCCATCGCTTGGCATTGATGAATGCCTATCTGCACAATATGAATGCCAATATCACATTGGAGGATTCTCTCGCACAAAGCGCCAAGGGATTGAAAGATTTTGATGTTATTCTGACCAATCCGCCCTTTGGCACGAAAAAGGGCGGTGAGCGTGCCACACGGGATGACATCTCTTTCCAGACCTCCAACAAGCAGCTGAACTTTTTGCAGGTGATCTATCGCAGCCTGAAGGCGGACGGCAAGGCCCGCTGCGCTGTGGTGCTGCCGGATAATGTGTTGTTTGCTGCCGGAGACGGTGCCAGCGTGCGCCGGGAACTGATGAATTTCTGCAATCTGCATACCATTCTGCGTCTGCCCACAGGCATTTTCTATGCACAGGGCGTCAAGACCAATGTGCTGTTCTTTACCCGCGGGACAACCGAGCAGGATAACACCACCGAGGTTGCGTTCTACGATATGCGCACCAATATGGACAGCTTTGGTAAGACCCGGCAGCTGCGTAAGAGTGACTTTGATGAATTCGTGGCAGGATACGAAGACCCATCCAAGCGCACGGGCGAGCGCTGGAGCAAATTCACTCGTGAGGAGATCGCCAAGAACCCGGATGATAGTCTTGACCTTGGCTTGATTCGTGACGACTCCATCGTGGATTATGACGATCTCCCTGACCCTGTAGAAAGCGGCGAGGAAGCGATTGCAAATTTAGAGGAAGCGGTCGATTTGCTGAAAAGTGTTGTGCGTGAGCTTCGTGCTCTGACGGAGGAAAAGTGATGGCAAGAGCAAAAAAAGGAACCGCCCTCACGCCCGAAGAGCGTTTGCAGGCAGCCTTGGTGCCGGATTGGGAGTGGCCGTATAAATTGCCGGAGAATTGGTGCTGGGTGCGTTTGTATTCATTAGCACATATTATTTCAAAGGGGACTACACCCAAAGGGGGCAAAGATGCATATGTTGAGAAAGGAATACGGTTTCTTCGAATTGAAAACATAAATGAGGACGGAAGTATTTCCCACGAAAATATTAAGCACATTACTGAGGAAATGCATACGGGATTTCTGAGGCGATCGATTTTGTGCAAAGATGATATATTGATTTCAATAGCTGGAACCTTGGGAAAAACCGGAATTGTTGGAGAGGCTGATTTGCCACTAAATACGAATCAAGCGATTTCTTTTGTTCGGTTAATACGGGGGAATTTATTGCCGCAGTATATCAAAATGTCTATAGATAATCCTAAGACGCAGGATATGTTGATTTCACAGACAAAAGTGACATCGATCCCTAATTTAACACTTGAGATAATTGGAAATTGCGCCATCCCGCTTGCTCCTCTTGCTGAGCAGCAGCGTATTGTTGACCGCATTGAAAGCCTGTTTGCCAAGCTGGATGAGGCCAAGGAAAAGGCACAGGCCGTGGTGGATAGCTTTGAAACCCGCAAAGCCGCTATTCTCCACAAGGCCTTCACCGGTGAACTGTCTGCGAAATGGCGGGAAGAACACGGTGTCTCAATAGATAATTGGAAAACTACTCGATTTGACAGCGTTGCAGCTATTAGAAGCAACTTAGTTGACCCTGCAGAGTATCAGAGTTTTCCGCATATTGCTCCAGATAATATTGAGAAAAAAACTGGTGTGCTGCTTGAATATCATACGATTGCCGAAGATGGTGTGACCAGCGGTAAACACCGTTTTTACTCAGGACAAATACTCTATTCAAAAATTCGACCTTATTTGTCAAAAGCGGTTGTTGTTGATTTTGATGGGTTATGCAGTGCAGATATGTATCCTATTGAAGCATACCAAAACGCAAGGTGCCTTTGGTATTATATGCTATCAGATGAGTTTTTACTTCAGGCATCGACTGCTGGTTCTCGTTCTGTTTTGCCAAAGATTAACCAAAAAGAGTTGTCTGCGTTAACTGTGCATCTTCCGACGAATGATAGAGAGCAAGAAGAAATCGCTCGAATCCTTGATGAACTTTTTGATAAAGAGCAGCAGACCAAAGAAGCCGCCGAAATAGTCCTTGACCAGATCGAACTGATGAAAAAATCCATTCTCGCCCGTGCTTTTCGCGGTGAACTGGGTACGAATGACCCAAGCGAGGAGAGCGCGGTGGAATTGCTGAAGCAGATCATTTAACATACTTGTTGAAAGCAAGAACAGAAATGAGGGATGATAGTGCTGGATCAGACAAATGCAAATATTGAAAGACATATCAAAACCCACTCAGTGCGTTCCGATGATGACCGTGCGGCAGTATCTGTGGTGGAGACATTTCTTCGTTCAAATGGGAGAATCAACACTTCTTTTGCATCAAATGATAGGTGGCCCAATCACGATGGCACTTTCGAGTTTGTTCCCGACCCTGACATTTCTAGGCGACCCCAGCAGACTTTCTATGTCCAAATAAAGGGAACACGCAATTATACTGAGCGCGAGGGTGTTATTAAGTACACGCTAAAAGATCTCGCTTTTCCTGCTTTTATATGTGGCAGAGTATCCCTTGATCCGGGAATTCTGTTTGTGATTCTCAATCCTGCTGAACGCGGAAATGAGAGAGTTTTTTGGAAGTATATGTCGCCCAGTTTTCTTAACAGTATTGATTTTGCAAAAGACAGTATAACCGTCAGTTTTTCACCGGAAGAGGAAATCTTGAACAATGACGAAAGCGTTTTAGCTTTTTGCGAGAGGTTAGAAAAAATTGTCGAGCGGCATTCCTTTGTAAACCAATTGGAACGGCATAGTTATTCTTTTGAAGAAGCTAAGCGAATCGTTGAGACCTGTGATACGGAAATCACGGAAAGCATTGACAATTTAAGCATTCTAAATAAGAACCGCGATAATATTTCACGGAGAATTCTGACGAGATTGAATGATCTGTGCATTTCAGCATTACTGTTGAATGCAATGAAAGATGGCTATCAAAGTCCCAACGCCGGCTTTGCGTGGGAATACTCACTCTTAAGGGCAAATACAAAGTACTTAGGAAATTTTTACCGAGGATTGCAATATATCGGACGCCGAATCCCCGAGGAAGGCCAAGCAGAGCGGCTGATGCTGAAGTACTACAGCTTTATGTGGCAGATCCGTCAATCACTCTATGAAAACTACGGCATCACCGTGCTTCAGAACTTGGAAAAGTTTCAGGAATATACCGGAACCGATGAACAGGATAAACAATACTATGAGTTGGTGGCGAATGCTTTCTCAACCCCCAAAACCGAGCAGAAACATAACAGCAATACGAGGTTTTATATTCAGAAAAGGACGCCGTTTTATGTTGGTAAAGAGCGTTATTTTGAGGTAACACTGCAGCAAGCGGATATCTATGCGTCAAAGTATAACCGAATTACAGCATATACCAAACTTGACATTTCTACAGGCTATTCTGTACAAATCGACTATGTCCCATCATACATTAATCTCTGGGGTGTCAATACAGAAATTAAAATTATCACAGCTTGGCGTGTTTCGGTAGATCCTAAATGTTTGAACAAGCTTGGAAGGATACTTAATATGCGCCTCCAGCTTTCTTCAAAATATGGAGAATATGATGCCCTGATGAGATTCCTAACAGAAACAGGTATGGATTTTCTGGAAATGATTGATCTTCGGGAGATACATTTCTCGAATCTTTTGGAGTCGGTTTACAAAAAAACAAACACCTCTTATTTCAAAGATGTTTTACAGCAGCTGAGGGACAACTATTCTACAGGTTCGACACGCTTCGGCCGATATACAATTCGGTATCTGTTACTGAATCTGCGCGAGGATCTTTTGGAACGCGTTATGCCGTCTCAGTTTAGTCCGCAATGGAAATGCAAGGATTTATACCTGTCTAGAAAATGCTTTCCGTTTGAGTGTAACCCACTTGCTTCTGATTTAGCTGACAGCAAAACGAGCCAGATAAGTCAAGCCAAGTACTTGGCCAGAGTAGTTGAAAAGGAAAAGATTGAGGTTGCGGTTCCATACTGGTCTATTGTAAAATCTATGCAAGATACCGGCGAAATTTACTGCGATCTTGGCGGAGATTTAACCGAACAGGCGATCCAGAAATATAATGATTGCTTAGACGATTGGGAAAAGCGCCAAGGATATGAAATCATTTTAGATGGAAATGCCGCTTGTATCGCAGCATATGAGGCATCGACGCTCTTTATTTTGAATAAACTCCTGGAATTATCACAGATTCACAATAAAGGGCAAAAAGAAGTTAACGAAAGATATTTGAGAAATTGTGATATTGCCTTTTCAGATCCTAAAAAAGAAGAAGCTCTTAAATATGCTTTTGTAAACTCCAGAGTACTTCTTGTTTACGGAGCTGCCGGTACCGGAAAGACGACCCTAATCGATATGATCTCGACAATGCTGTCTGGGCGTCGGAAATTGTTTCTTACCAAAACACATACGGCCTTGCAGAATCTGCAGAGGCGAATTAATAATCCGGGGGCTGATGCCAGTTTTGTAAGCATCAATAGTTTTACGAAGAGGGTAAACCTTCCTGATTATGATGTTATCTTTGTAGACGAATGCAGCACCATTGATAACCGTGCAATGAAGGTATTCCTCGAGAAAATGCGCCCGGATACATTCTTAGTACTTGCGGGAGACACCTATCAGATAGAATCTATTGATTTTGGCAATTGGTTTACTTATGCCAAGGATATTATTAAGACTAAAGGTTCGAATGTTGAACTCGTAAGCACTTGGAGAACAAAGGATCCCGGTTTAATTGAGCTTTGGAACGAGACTCGAAATAAGGGTGCGCTAATAACGGAAAAACTTGTTATCGACGGCCCATTTTCTGAAAATATTGGCGAAGGAGTGCTCAATTCCGAGATAAGGGATGAGGTGATTTTATGCTTGAACTATGACGGAAAATTTGGCTTGAATAATATGAATAGCTATTTCCAAAATGCTAACACAGAAACGGCTGTTGTCTGGAGAGACTGGAAATATAAAGTTGGCGATCATATATTATTCAATGACACGGACAGATTTTCTCTGCTCTATAATAATTTAAAAGGGCGAATTGTCCAAATAGAACTGTTTGACAGAAGAATCAGGTTTACAGTAGATGTAGAGATCCCGTTAACAGAGCAAGATTGCCAAAACGATGGCATAGAATTCATCGATATAATTGATGATGTGACCCGAATACGATTTGATGTACTTGATTTTGAAGAGGAAATGGCAGATGAAGATCGCAAAAAAGCCATCGTACCGTTTCAGCTTGCCTATGCGGTTTCAATTCATAAAGCGCAGGGCTTAGAATATAGGTCAGTTAAGGTTGTTATTCCGAGTAGCAACGCTGAAAAAATAACACACGGCATTTTCTATACAGCAATTACGCGTGCAAAAGAAAAGTTAAAAATCTACTGGAGTTCTGAAACAATGCAAGAAGTCGTCGCTGGATTTTCAGTAGACACTTCAAGACAAAAAAGTTTGGCAATTATTAAGGAGAAGCTGAAGCAGGACAAGAATACTTAGGAATAGGGCGCCGACCGTTTGGCCGGTGCCCTATTTCTATATGAGCCATCTATAAGCACTCCTTTCTTTTGTATGCACTGTTTTATTCTAAGTTATTCAAATGAAACATGAAGTGTCTTGCCCATGCAAGAAGCCATTTTTTGCAGAAAATCCAACGAGGGATTTGCATTCCCGTTTTCAAAACGCGAAATGTTTGCCTGCGCAGTTCCCATTTTCTCGGCCAACTGTTTTTGAGTTAACCCGGCAGACTTCCGACTTGCGATTGCAGCGCGGATAGCTTCATACTGAGGACCAAGCTGATCATACTCGGCTTTGACTGCGGGATTTTCAGAAAAAATTTTGTTTTTGATGCTATTATAGTTCATCGGAAAGACCTCATCATACTAAATCAATAAAACTGTCTGATAAAATTATATCGTATAAGATATATTTTGTCAAACAGTAAACAGAATGCATAGAAAGTTCAGCGGTCAGTGCTAATTTGTGCCCAACCCAAACAGCTGGTTCTTGTGCAGTTTCATGAATAGCTATCTACTGAAATTAATGGTATGATTTGTACCGAACCCGAAAATCACTACTTGAAAATAAGGGGGAGATGTCTATAAGAAAAGCACGAGGATTTTGCAAAGCGGCAATAAAAAAATCACTACCCAATGTGAAATTGAGTAGTGATACTTGGCGCAGGCGGTGGGATTCTCCCGCGCCCTTGCAACAGTCCGCAGGACTGTTGCAGCCCGGCGGGACGCAGAGCGCCGGGCACGGGCTGTTCGAATCCCACCTTGCAACCCTTGCATAGTTTGCCGCAAAAATAATAAGCAGCACCCCGCAAGGTACTGCTTTTGGCGCAGACGGTGGGATTCGAACCCACGTGACATTGCTGTCAAATTGATTTCGAGTCAATCTCGTTACGACCGCTTCGATACGTCTGCTTATTTAATTTTTATCGCACCGCCCCGCACAGCGTTTGGAAAAATGCGAGATTTCGATGCAAG
>ERZ791906.1830-NODE-1830-length-13771-cov-3.720837_pt1 | contig 13771 bp, 7 predicted proteins | sample MGYA00510146_ERZ791906 | MGnify/ENA primary metagenome ERZ791906 (study PRJEB30046, sample SAMN00792096) | human gut metagenome | study: EMG produced TPA metagenomics assembly of the A metagenome-wide association study of gut microbiota in type 2...
AAAGCTGGAGATAACTTCAAAGGCTTACCTATCGCTATTTCCGTCAGATCTGGCGACTTATGGCAGGGATGCAAAGGATTTACTGAAAGAACTCCAATCACAGAATGAACGGATGTTTCTTTTGACCTTTGTAGTAATGAATACAGGGAAGAGCAGACAGGAGCTTGAAAATAATGTGTTTCAGGCAGTATCCCTTGCGCAGAAGCATAACTGTAACCTGGTGCGGCTGGATTACCGACAGGAACAGGGGCTGATGAGTACTCTGCCGCTTGCCCATAATCTCATTGATATCCAGAGGGGAATGACGACTTCAAGCACAGCTATTTTTATTCCGTTTACCACGCAGGAACTTTTTCAGACTGGAGATGGGGCGCTTTGTTATGGGGTGAATGCCCTTTCCAATAACCTTATCATGGTAGACAGAAAAATGCTTAAAAACCCGAATGGTTTGATTTTGGGTACGCCAGGTTCTGGTAAATCATTCAGGGCGAAGCGTGAAATTATCAATGCATTTCTGGTAACGGATGATGACTTTATCATATCAGACCCGGAGTCAGAATATGCTCCTATGGTCACGAGATTTGGCGGACAGGTTATCAAGATCGGTCCGACTTCTGATCAGTATATCAATCCGATGGATATCAATCTGAACTATTCCGAGGATGACAATCCGGTTACATTAAAAGCAGATTTTATTCTGTCCTTCTGTGAACTGGTTGTAGGGAATAAGGATGGTTTAAGTCCAGTAGAGAAAACAGTAATTGACAGATGTATCCGGCGGATTTATCAGAAATATTTCGAAAATCCAGGAGCCGACAATATGCCTATTTTGGAGGACTTGTACCAGGAACTATTAAAGCAGGAAGAGCCGGAGGCAAAGCATGTAGCAACTGCACTTGAAATCTATGTATCCGGTTCCCTGAATGTATTTAATCACAGAACCAATGTGGAGCTGAAAAACAGGCTTGTATGCTATGACATTAAAGATCTGGGAAAACAGTTGAAAAAGATCGGAATGCTTATCGTTCAGGATCAGGTTTGGGGTAGCGTGACAAAGAACCGTAGTCAGGGTAGATTGACCTGGTATTATATGGATGAAATGCACCTTTTACTTCGGGAAGAGCAGACGGCAGCTTATACCGTGGAAATCTGGAAACGGTTTAGGAAATGGGGCGGAATTCCCACTGGAATCACTCAGAATGTCAAGGATTTACTTGCGTCCCGTGAGATCGAGAACATCTTTGAAAATACGGATTTTGTGTATATGTTAAACCAGGCAGTGGGGGACAGGCAGATTCTTGCCAAACAGTTAAATATCAGCTTACATCAGCTTTCGTATGTAACACATTCGTCAGAAGGGGAAGGTCTGTTATTCTATGGAAATGTGATCCTTCCATTTGTAGACAGATTCCCGGTAAATACGGAGCTGTACCAGATTATGACTACCAAACTGTCGGAAGTAACGGAGAATAAAAAGAGGCATATAAATGAAACCAGAAAAGAAGGTGGAAAGACAGGTACAGCGGCGTAGGCGTAAGTTAAAAACGAAAGCCTCTGCAGCGGACAGCTACCGGAAAAAGCTGCGTGTTGGAAAGAAAGATAACAGGACGATCCTAAAAGAGGAAGAAAAGCTTCAACGGATGCGGCAGCAGGGAAGACAAAAGAGCTATACGGAAGTCAATGCAGGAAAGAAAAACAGTCAGGACTTTGTAAGATATTCTGATGAAAAGCAGAAAGCCGGGGAGGCAGGAGGCTTGCGCTGGCAGCTCAAAGAAGACCCTATAGACCAGAGTGCATCTGAAACAAATTATGGGAAAAAACTACATGTCAAGACAATGCCAGAAAGAAAAAAGGCAGAAAAAAAGAATTCATTTGCGATAAGAAAAGCGATCCGGAAGAAACAGCTGCAGCGGGAATATACAGAAATTTTTGTTAAGCAGAAACAGATATCAGAGGATACTTTAGGCAGAAAGATATCGGATGCAGGAAAGAGGGACCATGATGGGAAAATCAGAATACTGGAATGGAAGAACAGGGGAGGCTATCTGTTTGCAGGTATGGCAGCTGCTGCTATTCTGATGGTTGTTTTGATAACCGCAGGGTCCCTATCCTCCGGATCAATTCTTACCAATGGCATAAACGAGGTTGCGGTGGCAACGTCGTTTACGGCAAAAGATGATGATATTCTTGCAGTAGACAGTGATTACACAGAGCTGGAAAGGAAACTCCAGGCAGAAATAGATAACCTTGAGAAAGAGTATCCGGATTATGATGAATATCAATATGATCTGGATACTATCGGACATAATCCGTTTGAACTTGCTGCGATCCTGACAGTGTTGTACGAGGATTATACAGAAGCGGAAGTTCAGGATAAAATCCGGGAAATTTTTGCATTGCAGTATGTATTGACAAAAACAGAGGTTGTTGAAAAAAGAACGAGAATGGAGACGAAAACTGGAAGCAGGCAGGTTGAGAATGCAGATGGGACGTTCCGGACAGAAGAATATGAGTATGAAGAGGAAGTTGAATACGAGTACTGTATCTTAAAGATAAAGCTGACCAATACAAGAATTGACAGCATTGTACGGGAGATGGGATTGGATGAGGATCAGCTGCAGCGGTACGAGTTATTGTTGGAAACCTACGGAAATAAAAAGTATCTTTTTGAGGATGATGTATATGCTGTTGTGACACCTGGAGCATATGGCGATTACAGGATTCCTGGGGAATATCTGACAGACCAGCAGTTTTCCAACCTGCTTCATGAGGCAGAAAAGTATTTGGGCTATCCGTATGTCTGGGGCGGTTCCTCTCCAAGTACAAGCTTTGACTGTTCAGGGTTTATCAGTTATGTGATCAATCACTGTGGTAACGGATGGAATTACGGAAGACTGACTGCCAATGGATGGAAGGATGCGACTACAAGGGTAGCAGCTTCTGAAGTAAAGCCGGGGGATTTAGTCTTTTTCCAGGGAACCTATAACACGACAGGGGCATCCCATGTCGGAATTGTCGTTGATCCGGTAAAGAAGATTATGATTCATTGTGGCAACCCAATTCAGTATGCGTCATATGATACCGCATACTGGAGGGAACATGCCTATTGTTATGGAAGAATTCAGTAATATAAATGCAGCAGGAGTCACCGGAATGGTGTTTTTTTTGCTGCCATGAAAGGAGAACATTTATGTATGCAAAGTTAGACAAGCTCCGTGAAGATCTGAAAAAAGCAGTAGCAAAGAGGGATGCGGCGGCTGCGAAAGTAAAGCGTCTGGAGGAAAAATTAAAAGAGGAAGAAAGCTTGCAAATCGTGAGTGATGTTACATCGTATCACATGACGCCAGAGCAGCTGGCACAGTTTTTACAGCTGGCAAACGCAGGAAAGATTCAGGAGTTGTTGAGAGGACAGACTGTGATGCCGGCTCTGGTGGAGAGTGAACTGCCAGAGGATGGAAATCCAGAAGATATGACAGATTAAGAGGAGGGCGAACAGGATGAGAAAATTTAAAAAATTAAAACAGGCAGTAATCAGGGGATTGATTATCGCGGTGGTTGCTGCAGGGGCATTTCCGGTCGGAGTATTTGCACAGAGCAAAGAAGCAACCTGTATTTGCAAAACAAAATGTACAGAGGACAACATCCAGGAAGCCTGTGAAGTTTGCCTTTATGATTACAATTTCTGTGAGGGAAAAGTAGTACAGGAAACGGGAAACTTGGGACCGCTGACACCGGATGGAAATATGGAACTGGTTGATGATTACGGATCATTAGAGGCGGGCGGGAAGCAGTTCATTACTGTCACCACAAAATCCGGTAATTATTTTTATCTCATTATTGACCGGGATGCCAAGGGGACGGAAAATGTCCATTTTTTGAATCTGGTAGATGAATCCGACCTTCTGGCACTGATGGAAACAGATGAAAAGAAAGCTTATTTGGAGTCTCAAACGGAAAAAGAAGAACCGAAAAATGAGGAAACGGAGCCTGATTTGGAAAAGGTCGCTGAAGCGGAACCTGTAACAAAAGAATCCCCCAATCTGACCGGAATTATGGGAATGATCCTTATAATTTCCCTGTGTGGATTAGGCGGATTTGGATATTTGAAGTTTCGGAAAAATAAGGATTCCGATGAAAACCAGACAGATCCGGATGAAGATTATTTTGATGATGAGGACGATGAAGACTATCTGGCAAATCTGGATATTGGAGAGGAGCCTATGCCAGATCAGGAGATGGGGGATATTTCTGAGGAAGAAGATATTCAGACGGATGATTCTGATGTTGAATAAAATTAAAGAGATAAGGCAGCCGGAAATGGCTGCCTTGTTTGAAAAGGAAATTTTATGGAAGATAGAAGGATGAAAATGTTATATAAGTTAGTCATTGCAGAGAAACCTTCAGTAGCACAGTCTATTGCAAAGGTGATTGGAGCAACCAACCGGGAAGATGGATATATGGAAGGAAATGGATACATGGTCAGCTGGTGCGTAGGACATCTGGTAGAGCTTGCGTTACCGGAGAGCTATGATAAAAAATATGAAAAGTGGAGATATGAGGATCTTCCAATTTTACCGTCAGAATGGAATTATCAGATTATAGAAGCAACTAAAAAGCAGTTCGGAATTTTGAAAACACTGATGGAAAGAAAAGATGTAACCGAATTGGTGGAAGCCACTGATGCCGGACGTGAGGGTGAGCTGATCTTCCGCCTGACCTACAACATGGCAGGATGCAGAAAACCGATGAAGCGGTTATGGATTTCTTCTATGGAGGAGAGTGCTATCCGTGACGGCTTCCATAATCTTCGCCCAGGCAGCGACTATGATAACTTGTATCATTCAGCATTATGCAGGCAGGAAGCAGACTGGCTTGTGGGTATCAATGGAACAAGACTTTTTACGGTATTATATGGCGGTAAGGCATTGAAGGTTGGCAGAGTGCAGACACCGACACTTGCCATGCTGGTGGATCGTGAAAGTAAAATCATGAATTTCAAGAAAGAAGCCTATTATATGGCTCACATCATGGGAAATGGTCTGGATGCGGTATCAGAGCATATCAGTGATAAAACGGAAGCAGAGAGGATTGCAGGAGCCTGTGAAAACGGACAGGCTCTTGTCACTTCCGTGGTAAAGGAAGAAAAGTGGGTAGCACCGCCGAAGCTCTATGACCTTACAACACTCCAGAGGGATGCAAACCGTCTGTTTGGTTTTACTGCCAAGCAGACATTGAAATATACGCAGAGCCTTTATGAGAAAAAGTTAGTGACTTATCCAAGAACAGACAGCCAGTATCTTTCCGATGACATGGAAGGTACTGCAAAAAATGTGATCGAAGCGATTTTCAATTCTCTGTTATTTGAGCAGAATATCATGTTCAATCCAGATATTAAAAGAATTTTGAACAGCAAGAAAGTGACGGACCACCACGCAATCATTCCTACCATGGAGATCATCAAGCAGGACTTAAAGGCAATCCCGGAGAGCGAAATGAAGATACTTTCCCTTTGTGCAAACCGTCTGCTGTGTGCGACCGGGGAGAAGCACATTTATAATTCCACAAAGGCAGTGATTACCTGCAACAATACTGTATTTAAGGTATCCGGCAAGAAAGTGTGGAAAAATGGATGGAAGGAATTTGAGGATTTCTTCAAAAATTCCTATAAAACCGCAGAGGATAAATCGGATGCAGAGGAAGAAAAGAAGCTGCCGGAGCTTCGTGAGGGCATGATGATTGCAGTGGAGCAGACAAAGGTTTCCGAGCATTTCACACAGCCGCCAAAACATTACACTGAGGACAGCCTGCTGTCCGCCATGGAGCGAGCAGGAGCAGAGGATATGGGCGATAAAGTGGAGAGAAAAGGACTTGGCACACCTGCCACCAGAGCTGACATTATTGAAAAACTGGTAAAAGACGGATTCGTAAAGCGTGAGAAAAAGCAGATGATTCCGACAGAGGACGGAATGAAGCTGATCACGATACTTCCGGATGTAGTAAAATCTCCGAAACTGACTGCCGACTGGGAAAATGAGCTTACACTTGTATCCAAAGGAGAAGTTGCTGCAGAGCAGTTTATGTCTGGTATTGAAGCAATGGTAACTGATCTTGTAAAGACCTATCACAGCGTTAGTGATGAACATAAAGCCATGTTTGGCACAGGCAAGGGTGGACAGGAAGTGCTAGGCAAATGCCCGAAGTGCGGTGCTGATGTAGTCAAGGGAAAATTCGGAGCGTACTGTACCGGGAAGTGCGGTATGAATGTCGGCAAGGCACTTGGGGTAACACTTTCCGATACACAGGTCAAGAGCCTGCTTCAAGGGAAAAAGATACTTGTAAAAGGATTAAAAGGCAAGAAGGGTAGCTATGATGCGTACCTGATTCCAGAGAGTGTACAGGAATTTTCCTATACGAAAGATGGTAAAGAAATCAATGGATTCCAGTATAAGTTTAAGATGGAATTTTCTCAAAGGGCAGGAAAGCAAGGGTAGGAATGTAGCTGTAATTGTGGTATAGTGGGGAAAATATCGGAATTTGTAAAGTTAAGGAGAAATACTTAATGTGGTTAGACAGAAATGAACTTGTATCACTTGATTTGAAGTTGACATCGGACTATGGTGATATCATACCAAAAATACAAATAGGTTATGATCTATTTAACCTTATTGAACATAATACCAGTATAGATACAGAAACTAAAATCAATTTAAAAGAGAAAGCAGTAATATGTCATCAGAAAATCAAAATGATGTTGTTTGCAGAAAAATGTGCTATTGAAAATTTAAATGAATTTGAAGTCTCACAGAACATGGAAATGCCTTGCCTTTTTGGAGATGATGAAACAACATTGCTTTATCATACTGAAAGTACAATCCTTTTTGCAAGAAATGCATTAGATGTAGTAGCTACTATTTTTCATTGTATAGCTTTTCATGAAAGAAATGATAGTTTCAATAAATTCACAAAGAAAATATTGAAGGATGAAAATGATAAATTTATTTATTTAAAATCATATCTTTGTGAAATAGATAAACTTGATACACATGCTTTTCGTTTACTCTGTGGTAGCGAGAGAGGAAGATCATTAAGAGATCAAATCGTACATCAAACTAATATTAAACTTGAGTATGATGAGTATAAAGAAGGTAGCAATAAAGAGAAGTTATTCATAGTGTTATATAAGGGTGAAATTGTGATTTGTTATAGAGAATTTATAAGGAACTTTGTTATGGAAGTTGTAGAAATGATTTCATCTATTTCACAAAAATTCATTCTCGACGAATTAGAAAATCAACTATAATGGGAAATGTAATAGACAATTCTCTATTTGTGGATGTCGAGAAATTTAATTTAGCGGTACGACATTATACCACATACAATTTAATAACAACACAGCGTTAGAGCGTAAGGGAAAACCTGTACGCTCTAATTTTTTATCAAAAACGGAGGAAAACACATGGAAGAAACAAATGTAACAATGACTACAGAGGAAATGCAGGGTGAGCCTGCGGCAAAGGAAAATGAGACAAAGGCGGAGAAGTTTATCCGTATTGGCGAGTACCGCATGAATAAGGCGGTTGATGCTATTGGCAGACTGGAGAATCTTGCGAATCGAGGTTCTTACGAATATACACAGGAACAGGTAGATGTTATGTTTCAGGCATTAGAGGGGAGGGTTGCGGAAGTTAAGGCGAGATTTACGCCTAAGAAAGCGGCTGAGAGTAAGACTTTCAGCTTTGGTACAACAGAATAGGAATGTAACGGGAAGTAAGGGAAAGGCAGTCATGTAGTTTATGTGGCTGCCTTTTTGTCGTATCTATGGCAGGAAGGAGAACTGTGTGAGAAAATATGATTTTATATCGGCTCTGGCAAAAGAGACAGCAGCCGAGGTTGTCAAAAATCGTGAGGAATGGATGAAATACCTGACCACAGCGGCAAGATTGTATAAGTATCCGTTCCGGGAACAGCTTTTGATCTATGCACAAAGACCAGACGCAACAGCTTGTGCTTCCATAGAACTGTGGAATGAGCGTATGCACTGTTGGGTAAATAAAGGTGCAAAAGGTATCGCACTTTTGGATGAGGATGACGCACATGGAAAGCGTCTGAAATATGTATTTGATGTGTCAGATGTCCATGCGGCAAGGAGAATCGGACGGTATCCGGAACTATGGGAATTACATGAGGAACATAAGGAAGATGTAATTAAGCGTCTGGAGCAGACTTATGGTGCTACCGATGATAAGAAGCTATTTGAAGAAAGACTTATGGAGTTAGCTGACAGGATTGCAGCAGATTATTATGAGGAATTGTTGCCGGATTTGCAGTACATGATCGAGGGCAGCTTCCTAGAAGGACTGGACGAGCAGAATGTCGGTATCCGTTTAAGAGATACTTTATCTGAGAGTATTTCTTTTACACTTTTATCTGCCTGCGGTGCAGATATGCAGGAGTATGGTTCGGAGTTTGCTTTTGATTTTATTCACGAATTTAATTCCATGGATACCCTTGCGGTACTTGGGGATGCAGCCAATGAGCTTGCAAAACCGGTACTTTTAGAGATTGGAAGAACCATAAGGGCATATAACAGGAGCCACGAACAGGAACAATCGCAAAATTTAACGCAGAAAGGACTTGCAAATACTTCTAAAATAGACTACAATGCGTTAAAGCGTGAAAGCAAGAGCGGACATGAGGAATATATTGACAACAATCAAAACAGCGTAGAAAGGAGCAATAGCGATGAATCTGACATACGAAAAGAACGGGGATTATCTGATCCCGACATTACAGGCGGACATTCAGCCGGAGGGAACCGTAACGAAGTACGGAATGATGAGAGAGACTTATCTGAAGGAGAACCACAGGGGCGTGTACTCAGCGTTTCTTCTGAAAGGGACATTGAAAGAACACCTGCTGACAATCCAGAAGCAGGCAGAGGAGAGGATGGAGAAGCTGACAAGCCAGATGGCGGCAACCGAGGGAGTGACAGAACAGCTCAAGGAAACCGATCAGATGCTTTGGGTAGCGAAGATGAACAGCATTCGAAACCGAGCAGAGGAAGTGGTTCTGGGAGAACTGGTTTACAGTCTGTAACAGACACAGATGATCTTCTCCGGGGAGAAGCACCGGAACCCACCTTTACACAACTCAGCCTGTTTCCTTCTTTTGAGGAGCAGGTCGGAACAGTCGCAGCAGCGGAAGCAAGTATGAAATATACCATGCCCGCTGCTTTTTCTTTGCCACAGAATGAGCTTGAAACAATTCTTCGCAGTGGTGGAGGAAAACAGCACAGCAGAAAGCGTATCTTTGCAAAGTACACAGAGGGCAGAAATGCTGAGCAGATGGTGGATTTTCTGAAAAATGAGTACGGACAGACCGGAAAAGGTTTTGAAATCAATGGAAGTCCCGTATCAGTGTGGTTCGATGAACATGGTATGAGTGTCGGCTATGGAACACAGGCAAAGGAAACACCACTTGTTACTATGAGTTGGGAAGAGGTAGAGAACCATATCCGCTCTATGATTGAAAATGGCACTTATATGAGTGCGAGTGAAGCATTTCTCGTGGATACGCAGGAGCGGAACCGTGTTGCTAATCAGATATTTTTCTTTCTCCAGGATGGCATGGATGAGACACCGGAAGAACTTGGATTAAAAGCCGGAAACTATCCGGAGAGTGAAGCAAAACTCATGGAACTTCTTTCTACCCATGAAGGCAGGGAACAGCTTAAAAATGTTTTGGAAGATGCGGCGGAACGTCTTGCATCGGGTGAAGCCGAATTAAAATGGCGGCATGTGAAATCACCGGAATATCTGTTATCGGAGATTGCAGACCTTGACAGGGAGAGACTGGAGTTTCCATTGCCGGATGCGGTGGAGGTAAAGCAGGAAGATTTTATTACACAGGATGAAATTGATTATGCACTTGGCAGAGGAAGCGGCTATGAGCATGGAACTTTCCGTATCTATGAGTATTTCATGGAAGGACATGACCAGAAAGAAACAGTTGCTTTTCTGAAAAATGAATATGGCATCGGTGGTGGTTCCGGTGGACTGCCGGGCAATGATGATTCCCATAATGAACATGATGGAAAAGGTATCCGTCTGGAGAAAGGCAGTTATGGCAATCCGTATGCAAAAGTGCTTCTGAACTGGAATGTTGTGGAGAAAAGGCTTCGTGAGCTGATCAAAGAGGATAAATACTTATCTCCACAGGGGAAGGAAAACTATAAGGTTTATAAGGAAGAACAGGCAGAGAAAGCAAGACAGCGAGAACTTTCTCGTCTGGAGCATGGACAGCGACTTGAATGTAAGAAGGACATCGAAGCCTTGATTGCCGAGAAATTCAACGGTTTTGTACTTCCGAGGAATACCGCAGATGAGATCATAGATAAATATGGCATTGACTGTGTGGAATTTGTTCTTGCAAATACGGTTACGCATTTTGATTATGACGGTCGTTTTTCGCAGAACAATAAGGACTGGGCAAAGGGCATTGTTGCGGAAAATGAGTGGCAGAACAATGATCTGATTCTAAGCTCACATCCGGCAGTGCTGGACGGATTTACCAATCAGGCGAGAAGATATATCAATGTGCTTCGGGAAAAAGAAAAGGAAGCACAGCAAAAGATCACGATTGATGGATATGAGTGTGTTCTGGTTGATGAGTGGGGCAGTGAAAAAGAGAAATATTTGCTTGGAAATGACATTGAGGACAGCAGTTTTTATTATGCACAGGTCAATGGGAAAACCTTTGAATACGACCATAAGCCGGAGCGTGGCGAAGTAGAGGACGATTATATCAATGCCATTGCAGAGGAAGATATTGACAGGCACGAAGCAGAAGTGTTTTCACGCTTTGACGGGACGGATGGTATCGCTGAGCCGGATGAAACTGAGCCACAACAAGAATTTTCACAAGAGGAATCGCAGAAATTATCCTGGCATGTGGTACATGATGCTGATGATGAATATGGGAATCCGACACAGTGGAGTGCCACCTTATCAGAGGGAGTATTTCTTTGGATTGATAAGGAAGCGGACAGATATGCTATTTATGATACGGCAGACACTACCCGTCCGGCATTGGAGACATTTTTGACTTTGCAGCAAGCAATGGACTGGGGCAATGAGCTTGCAGAAAGTGGCAGGGAAGCAGAGAGGGAGTTCTCTGATGAAAGGAAACAGACCGAAGATAAACTGGACAACATAGACACGAAGGTTGCCCGTGAGCGTCTGGAGAATGGAGAAGCAGACCGGCAGACAGAGGAAATGCTGTCACAGGTGCTTACCGGAGATTGGGAGCCGCTTACACCTTCGGCAGAGGAGAATAAGACTGTACAGGAAAGATCTGTGGCTGCACCGGATAAAAGCAACGCTGTCAATTTCCATATCAGCGATGATCGTTTGGGTGAAGGCTCTCCAAAAGAAAAATTCCAGACAAATATTGTGGGAATTAAGCTGTTGGAGCAGATCGAGGGCGAAAAACGCTATGCGACACCAGAAGAACAGCAGATTTTATCCCAGTATGTCGGCTGGGGTGGTCTTGCTGATGCGTTTGACGAGAGCAAATCAAACTGGTCAGCAGAATATCACCAGTTAAAGGAACTGCTATCACCGGAGGAGTACCGCATGGCAAGGGAGAGTACCTTGAATGCCCATTATACAAGTCCGGTCATTATCCGCCAGATGTACGAAACATTGGAGAAAATGGGATTTTCCAAAGGAAATGTACTGGAGCCTTCCATGGGCATCGGCAACTTTTTGGGTATGATGCCGGATTCCATGAAAGAAAGCAGGCTTTACGGAGTAGAGCTTGACAGTATCACCGGACGCATTGCAAAACAGCTTTATCCGCAGGCAGATGTGCAGATCAAAGGCTTTGAAAAGACCGATTATCCGAACGATTTCTTTGATGTGGCAATCGGAAATGTACCTTTTGGTCAGTATAAGGTGGCAGATAAGCAGTATGATAAAAACAATTTCCTGATCCATGATTATTTCTTTGCAAAGACGTTGGATAAGGTGCGACCCGGAGGTGTGGTTGCTTTTATCACAAGCAAGGGAACCATGGACAAGGCAAGTCCGGAAGTCAGAAGATACCTTGCACAAAGAGCAGACCTGCTTGGTGCAGTCAGACTTCCGAATACCGCATTTAAGGCAAATGCAGGAACCGAGGTCACTTCGGATATTTTATTTTTCCAGAAGCGTGACCGCATGGTGGAGCGTGAGCCGGACTGGGTACATCTGGGAGAGGATGCAGATGGCATTGCAATGAACGCTTATTTTGCAGAGCACCCGGAGCAGATCGTAGGAAAGATGGAAATGGTATCCGGTCCTTATGGCATGGAAAGCACCTGCAGGGCAGATGACAGCAGACCATTTGAGGAGCAGTTAGCGAAAGCACTTCAAAACATTACAGGACAGATTGATACGATTGATCTGGATGAGGAGCTTGCGGATGAAATGAGCAGGCAGAGTATTCCTGCTGATCCGTCCGTCAAGAATTTCAGTTATACCGTAGTCGATAATGAGGTATATTACCGTGAAAACTCTGTTATGAAGCCGGTGGAAGTATCAGACACCGCAAAAGAACGTATCAAGGGAATGGTGGCAATCCGTATCTGTACGCAGGAACTGATTGATATGCAGCTTGAGGAATACTCCGATGTAACAATTAAGGAAAAGCAGGCAGAACTTAACAGCCTGTATGATAATTTCTCTAAGAAATATGGTCTGATCAATTCACAGACGAATAAGAGAGCCTTTAATCAGGACAGCAGTTATTGCCTGTTGTGTTCTTTGGAAAAACTTGATGATGAGGGCAATTTCAAAGGCAAAGCAGATATGTTTACGAAGCGTACCATTAAAAGGGCAGAGGTTGTCACAAGCGTGGATACCGCAAGTGAAGCGCTGGCAGTATCTTTAGCAGAGAAAGCTAAAATTGACCTTGATTTTATGGGAAAGCTTACCGGAAAAGATAAGGATACACTTACTGAGGAGCTTCGTGGTGTCATTTTTCAGAACCCGCTTACTGATGTCTGGGAGACAGCAGACCAGTATCTAAGTGGCAATGTGCGTGAGAAACTTGCCGTAGCAGCCACTTATGCGGAAAATCATCCGGAATATGCCCCAAATGTACAGGCTCTTACGCAGGTACAGCCGAGGGAGCTGGACGCATCGGAGATTGAGGTGCGTATCGGTGCCACATGGATTGATCCAAAGTATATCAATGATTTTATGCGTGATACCTTCCAGACACCGGAGCATTTATTCCGCAGGGATACGATTGGAGTGCAGTTTTCGGGTGTGACCGGAGAGTGGAACATTAAGGGGAAAAATGCGGACTTTGGAAATACGCTTGTCAACATGACCTATGGTACAAGCCGGGTAAATGCCTATAAGATACTGGAAGATTCCCTGAACCTCAAAGATACGAGAGTATATGACACCATTGAGGAGGATGGAAAGGAAAAGAGAGTCCTCAATAAAAAGGAAACCATGATTGCAAGCCAGAAGCAGGAAGCAATAAGGGAGGAATTTAAGGACTGGGTATTCCGTGATCCGGAACGCAGGCAGACACTTGTGGCAAAATATAATGAGCTTTTCAATTCCACCAGACCAAGAGAATATGACGGTTCGCATCTGAAATTTCCGGGTATGACACCGGATATTGAACTAAAGCCGCATCAGAAAAATGCGGTTGCCCATGTGCTGTATGGAGATAATACCCTGCTTGCACACTGCGTTGGTGCCGGAAAGACCTTTGA
>ERZ791906.1849-NODE-1849-length-13658-cov-2.728295_pt1 | contig 13658 bp, 10 predicted proteins | sample MGYA00510146_ERZ791906 | MGnify/ENA primary metagenome ERZ791906 (study PRJEB30046, sample SAMN00792096) | human gut metagenome | study: EMG produced TPA metagenomics assembly of the A metagenome-wide association study of gut microbiota in type 2...
GCCACGTTTTTTGCGGATTCGCAGCCGGCTTGGTGTGCTGTCTGAGCCTCATAGAGTTCTGATTTAAACACCCTTGAAGGCGAGTTGCACAAGGAAAGCCGGCGGATCAGCGATCTGCAAAAAACGTGAGTAAAATTCTCTAGCTGCTCTTCCGATCGTTTATTTATTTTTTATCATATACTTGAAATCTACAGTTGGACAACTTACAAAATTAAATTTTACATCTCAAATTCTTCATGTGCTGCATTCATTGCTTTCACCATATCTTCCTGGTTTACAAGCACTGTAACACGAATCTCAGATGTAGAGATCATTCGAATGTTTACATCTGCTTTATATAAAGCGTTAAACATACGAGCTGCCATTCCATAGTGGTTTAATAATCCTTTTCCGATAATTGATACTTTGGCAACTTCTTTGCTTGCTTTGATCTCTTCATAATAGCTGTCTGGAAGGTAATCTTCTAATGCTTTAACTGCGATATCTAATTCTTCTTCTTTGACTGTGAAGGAGATATCTTTCTTGTCATTATGTCCAACTGACTGCAAGATCATATCTACGTTTACATTTTTCTTTGCTAATACATTGAAGATCTTGAATGCCATACCTGGTGTATCTTCGATTCCCATAACTGCGATTCTTGCTGCATCATCATCTCCTGCTACACCGCTGATCTCGTTGTCTCTTGATTTTACGCTTTCTTTTACGACAGTTCCTTCTTCTGTTGTAAGACTTGATCTAACAACTAAGGCAACTCCATGTTTCTTAGCAAGTTCTACAGAACGATTATGAAGTACTCCTGCTCCGAGTGTTGCCATTTCTAACATCTCATCATATGTGATCTCATTTAATTTTTTAGCCTCTGATACTTTTCTTGGGTCTGCTGTATAGACTCCGTCTACGTCTGTATATATCTCACATGCATCTGCGTGTAACGCTGCTGCCAGTGCTACAGCTGTTGTATCAGATCCACCACGTCCAAGTGTTGTGTAGTTATCGAACTGGTCAACTCCCTGGAATCCTGTAACAATTACGATCTTTCTCTGTTCTAATTCATTCATGATACGGTCTGTATCGATTCTTTTGATTCTTGCATTACTGTATACAGAAGTTGTATGCATTGCTACCTGGAATGCATTTAGGGAAACAGCAGGAACTCCAAGAGAATCCATTGCCATTGCCATTAATGATACAGAAGTCTGTTCTCCTGTTGTTAATAACATATCCATCTCTCTTCTGGATGGATTAGGATTAATCTCTTTTGCTTTTGCGATCAGTTCATCTGTCATCTTACCCATTGCTGATAAGACAACAACAACATCATTTCCTTTTTTGTAATCTTCAATACATCTTTTTGCAACGTTCATGATACGATCTTTATTTCCTACAGAAGTACCACCAAATTTCTTAACTACTAGCATCTTGTGCCTCCTAAAATTATTTCTCTTATTTTTGTAATAACCGATTCATTAAATCATAAGCGTGGGAAATGACAATTCCTGTCTCTCTCGCTGCTTCTTCGCTGTACTCTTCCTGACCTTCATAATCTTTCGTGCTGTCGTAGATCATAAATGGTATCGGTTCTTTGGAATGGGTACGGATTGCAATTGGTGTCGGATGATCCGGTCCGATCAGAATTCTAAAATCCTCTCCAGCTTTCTCAAGTTCTTCTTTAACAACCTTCACAACTTCTTTATCAAGATGTTCGATTGCTTTGATCTTATTCTCAAGACTTCCCTGATGACCCATCTCATCAGGTGCCTCTACATGAATATAAGCGAAATCATCATTTTTTTCAAGTAGTGCTTCAACTGCTGCCATCGCTTTCCCATGATAATTCGTGTCAAGACCGCCATTGGCACCCTCTACATCAAGATTTCTCATGTTTGCTCCAACTGCGATTCCTTTTAACAGATCGACGGCAGATACCATAGCTCCATTCATTCCAGTCTTCTCTTTAAAATCGTCCAGTGCCGGTTTCGTCCCTGCTCCCCAGAACCAGATGCTGTTTGCTTTATTCAAGCCTTTCTCAGCTCTTGCTTCATTGATCGGATGATGATTTAAGATATCAAAACTCTTTTCCATCATCTCTTTTAGCTTCTCCTGCTTTGGAAGATACTGCCCGATCTTCTGTCCTAAAACATCATGAGGTGGTACAAGTTCGACTACTTCTCCATGATCCCAGATCGTTAAATGGCGGTAGCTGACTCCCGGATAAAATTTATATTCATCATCTTCTAATTCTTTTCTCACAGCTTCGATCAGGATCGCTGCTTCCTCAGAAGTGATCTCTCCTGCGCTGTGATCGATGATCGTCTTATCTTCATAATCTTCGTCTTCAGATACGGTTACAACGTTACATCTAAGTGCAATATCTGTATCTTTCATATCAACACCAATGCTTAATGCCTCAAGGGGTGATCTTCCGGAATAATAAACCTGTGGGTCATATCCTAACATAGAAAGATTGGCTACATCACTTCCTGCTGGTAAATTGGATGGTACTGTATAAGCGATTCCCTGTTCGGAAACTTTCGCCATCTCATCCATCACTGGTTTGTCTGCTAACTGAAGTGGTGTCTTCCCACCTGCTGCTTCGATTGGCTCGTCAGCCATTCCATCTCCTAAAACAATAACGTATTTCATTCTGTCCTCCAAAAATGTGTCATGTATATTTATACATCTATTCCATTGCAATTATTTTTACATAAGATACATCTTCTATCTTCTCAACATCCTGAATCATAGCCGAGACATCCGTCTCGCTGTCTTCGATGTCAACACTGACTGTTAAGAGTCCCTTTCCATTAATTGGAATACTCTGGTGGATCGTCAGGATATTTGCCTTATAAAGTGCAAAAATGTTAAGGATCGAGGCCATAACGCCAGGCTGGTCATCGACTTCGATCACGAATGTGATACTACGTCCTTTCTTACCAGCATAAAATGGGAAAATATCATCCTTATACTTGTAATAAGAACTTCGACTGATTCCCACTTTCTCTGTAGCTTCTAATACAGAAACTGCTCTCTTTGAATCTAACAGTTTCTGGACCTCTAACACCTTTAACAACACTTCTGGAACTGCTTTCTTTTTAATTACATAATAGTTGGTTTCTTTCATGTCTGGTTCCTTTTGTTTTCCTGTGGTGTACAGTTGTCTTTGCACAAAATACTACCACAGATATTTTTATGATGCAATAGAAAATTTGGTTTTAAAATAAATACATGATCTGGCCGGAAGTTTTCTGTTTAATTTTCTTCCTTCTTGCTGTTGTTATCCCATGCAAGATAGGCATTCATAAATCCATCCAGATCCCCATCTAATACAGCGCTTGGATTTCCGCTTTCAAAGTTTGTTCTGTGGTCTTTTACCATTGTATAAGGCTGCAGGACATAGGATCTGATCTGGTTTCCCCATCCATTATCCCCAACATCACCTCGGATATCTGATAATTTTTCCAAATGTTGCTGCTGTTTTAACAGATACAGTTTTGTCTTTAACATCTTCATTGCCTGATCTTTGTTCTTGTGCTGTGAACGCTCATTCTGGCACTGTACAACGATTCCTGTTGGTAAATGCGTAATACGGATTGCGGAATCTGTTTTGTTGATATGCTGTCCACCAGCTCCACTTGCACGATATGTGTCGATCCGGATATCTTCATCTGCAATCTCAACTTCTATATCATCTTTGATATCTGGCATTACATCACAGGATGCAAACGATGTCTGTCGTTTTCCTGCTGCATTGAATGGAGAAATTCGGACAAGACGGTGAACACCTTTTTCAGATCGTAAATATCCATAAGCGTTCATTCCCGTGATCTTCACAGTAACAGATTTGATCCCTGCTTCATCCCCATCAAGATAATCAAGAACTTCTGTTCCATAACCTTTCTTTCCTGCCCATCTTGTGAACATACGGTATAGCATTCCTGCCCAGTCGCAAGACTCTGTTCCACCTGCCCCGGCATGTAGTGTAAGAATTGCATCATCCTTATCATATTCACCTGTTAGCAGTGTTGAAATACGTAATTCCTCATATGTTTTTTCAAATTCATCCATCAAAGCAGTGGCTTCTTCGATCAGATCGGCATCTTCATCTTCTTCTGCCATATCGATCAAAGTCTCGATATCTTCATATTTTGTTTTCAGATCATCATATTCTTCCACGACACCTTTCAGGCTTTTGACTTCTTTCATAACATTCTGGGATTCCTCAACATTATCCCAGAATCCTGGTTCTTCCATATTCAGTTCTAATTGATCAATTCTCTCTTTTTTTGCTTCTAACGCAAGGGAACCACTAAGATCTTCTAGTGGTTCCTGAAAAGAGTTTAATTTATATTGTAATTGTTCTGCTTCAATCATTTACAAACAACTCCTTATTTATTTCTTCCGCAGCAGTTCTTATATTTCTTACCACTTCCACATGGGCAAGGATCATTTCTGCCGATTTTGGCTCCTTTTCTAACATAAGGCTTCTTCTCAACTTCAGCATCTTTGTTTGTTCCTGTGATCTTTGGAGCTTCTTCTTTCTCAATCTTCTGCTCAACCTGTACATGGAACAATGCACCTGTTGTTTCTTCCTGAATTGCCTTTGTCATCTCATTGAACATCTCAAATCCAGCCATACGGTATTCAACAACTGGGTCTCTCTGTCCATATGCCTGAAGTCCGATTCCTTCACGTAACTGATCCATATCATCGATATGATCCATCCACTTGCGGTCGATAACTTTCAGTAAGATGATACGCTCAATCTCACGAAGATCGAAATCTTCAAATTCTTTTTCTTTCTGTTCATATAATGCAACAGTTTCTTCCTGTAATCTTGCTACTAGATCATCAACTCTTCCAGAAGATTTCTCTGCATCTGTTAATACGATCTTATTTAAAGGAACAATTGGAAGCAACTCTGCATTCAGTGCTGCAAGATCCCATTCTTCTGGTGGAAGTTCATCACTGATCACCTGATATACATGGTTTGCAACTGTTTCTTTCATCATATTTAAAACAGATTCTTTCATGTCATCTCCATCAAGAACACGACGACGTTCTTTGTACATGACTTCTCTCTGTTCATTATTAACTCTATCATAGTCTAACAGATTCTTACGAATACCGAAGTTGTTATTCTCGATCTTCTTCTGTGCTTTTTCAATTGTCTTGCTGATCGTCTTATGCTGGATTTCTTCTCCTTCTGGAATTCCCAGTGCATTGTATATGCTGATCATTCTTTCAGATCCAAATAATCTCATCAGATCATCTTCCAGAGATAAATAGAACTTAGATTCACCTGGATCTCCCTGACGTCCGGCACGACCACGCAACTGATTATCGATACGTCTGGATTCATGACGTTCTGTACCAATGATCTTTAATCCACCAAGTTCAGCAACTCCATCTTCAAGCACGATGTCAGTACCACGACCAGCCATGTTTGTAGCGATCGTTACAGCACCGATCTCACCTGCATGAGAAATGATCTCTGCTTCTTTTTCATGGAATTTCGCATTCAATACGTTATGTTTGATGCCACGTTTCTTAAGCATTGCGCTTAATTCTTCGGACATCTCAATCGTGATCGTACCAACTAAGACTGGCTGTCCTTTCTCATGTGATTTGATGATGTCTTCGACAACCGCATTCATCTTCTCACGTTTTGTCTTATAGATCGCATCGTCATGATCGATTCTCTGGACAGGTTTGTTTGTTGGGATCACAACAACGTCCATTCCATAAATCTCTCTAAATTCCTGTTCTTCTGTAAGTGCAGTACCTGTCATACCTGCTTTCTTGTCATATTTATTGAAGAAGTTCTGGAACGTGATCGTTGCAAGAGTTTTGGATTCTCTCTTGACCTTTACATTTTCCTTCGCTTCGATTGCCTGATGCAGACCATCAGAATAACGTCTTCCTGGCATGATACGTCCTGTAAATTCATCGACGATCAATACTTCATCATCTTTTACTACATAGTCTTTGTCTTTAAACATTAAGTTATGTGCACGAAGTGCTAAGATGATATTATGCTGGATCGCAAGGTTCTCTGGATCTGCAAGATTCTCGATATGGAAGAATTTCTCGACTTTCTTCACGCCATCTGCAGTCAGCATGATCTGTTTATCTTTTTCATTGACAAGGAAATCTCCATCTTCTTCGATATCCTCGTTCATTAAGATATCCATCTTGGATAATTCACCATCAGAACTTCCTCGTTCCATCTGGCGGGCTAAGATATCACATGCACGGTACAATTCTGTAGACTTACCACTTTCACCGGAAATAATCAGTGGTGTTCTTGCCTCATCAATCAGTACGGAATCGACCTCATCGACGATCGCATAATGAAGATCTCTCTGTACAAGATCTTCTTTCTCAATGACCATGTTATCTCTTAAGTAGTCAAATCCTAATTCATTGTTTGTAATATAAGTAATATCACAGTTATATGCTTCACGACGTTCATCATTCTCCATATCATTTGTAACAACACCAACAGTTAATCCAAGAAAATTATGAACTTTTCCCATCCACTCGGCATCTCGAGTTGCCAGATAATCATTGACTGTTACGATATGAACGCCCTTTTCTTCCAGCGCATTTAAATATGCAGGTAACGTGGATACTAAAGTTTTACCTTCACCAGTTCTCATCTCTGCGATACGTCCCTGATGCAGGATGATACCACCGATCAGCTGTACACGGTAATGTTTTAAACCGATCGCACGGCTGCTGGCTTCTCTTACTGTTGCATATGCTTCTGGTAATAGATCATCTAATGTCTCTCCATTTGCAAGTCTTTCTTTAAATTCAACAGTCTTATGCCTTAGTTCCTCATCTGACAATTTCTGCATGGACTCATCGAGTGCTTCGATCTTGTCAACCGTCTTGCTGATTCGTTTTAGTTCCTTATCACTGTGAGAACCAAATACTTTATCAAATAAACCCATAAATAATCTCCTAAGTTTCTTTTTATGATTGTTCCATCTTGTGATCGTTCTGTCTCTGACATCTGATATCAAGATAGTCTTATATCTATTATATAGTCTTTGCTATTGTAACACTTAACATTATAAGGTGCAAGTTAACTAATTGTAAAAATTCTCAATAAATTTTGAATTTTTTATAAAAAAAAGTATGAAAAAAGGAGATCCTTGTCATAAGGATCTCCTCCATCTTCCGATCTTCTAAAATTCAGGTTCGATCAGTCCGTATGTATTTCCTTTTCTCTTGTATACAACATTGACTTCAAATGTATCAGCATTGCGGAATACAAAGAAATCATGTCCTAATAATTCCATCTGTACACAAGCTTCTTCTACATCCATTGGTTTGATAGCAAACTTCTTGCTTCGGATGATTCTGATCTCATCATCTTCCACATCGTCTTCCTGCTCCATAAATTCCTGTTTGAAGCTTGTTCCATCATATTTCTGATTCATAAGTCTTGTTTTATATCTGCGGATCTGGCGTTCAATCACATCTACTACCAGGTCAATAGATACATACATGTCTTCACTGCCTTCTTCAGCACGGATAATGTGCCCTTTCATAGGAATGGTAACTTCTATCTTCTGTCTTCCCTTCTGAACACTTAAAGTTACATTCACGATCGTATCGTCTACTAAATATTTGTCGAGACGTCCAAGTTTCTCTTCAATTGCTGCTTTGATACCTTCTGTAACTTCAATGTTCTTTCCACTAATAATGAATTTCATGGCTCCCATCTCCTTTACCTTTTTTGTATGAATTCATTATAACATATAATTCTGATTAAGAAAACAAAATCTTTTTATAAATAGTAAACAAAACATATGTTTCTTTTTGAAGTTATCCACAGTTATTATTTGTCGAATTGTGGATGTGGATAATGTGGATAACTCTGTGGGTAACTCATTTTTGGCTAAAATATGCCATTTCTGTATGTTGATAACTTTGTGGGTATTTTGTTAGCAATATGTGTGTAATTTTTCCATAAAAAAATCAACCTGCTTTTTGTTATACAACTAGCACAAATCGACAAAAAGCGGTTGATTTTTAATTTATGAGTCACTATATAAAAATAGCTTAAATTGTCTGAAAATTAAGCATTTTGAAGATATCGCTCGACTGAATACACACAGTTGGCACCATCTGACACCGCCGTCACTACCTGACGAAGATTTTTGCTTCTTCCATCCCCTGCAGCAAAGATTCCCGGAATATTTGTAACACCGTCTTCTCCCGCGATAATATATCCTTTTTCGTCTGTTGATAACTTTCCAGATAAAAGCTCGGAAGCTGGTTTTGTCCCCACAGCGATAAAAATTCCATCAACATCTAGTAACTTATCCACATGGTTATCTACATCTTGTATATGAAGTCCCTCCACAACCTCATCTCCATCGATTTTTGTCACGATCGTGTTCCATAAGATTTCAATCTTGTCGTTCTTCTTTACTTCATCCTGAAGAATCTTTGCACCACGAAATTCATCTCTTCGATGGATCAGATAAACTTTTTTACACATACGGCTTAAGAATATTGCATCTTCCAATGCAACATTTCCACCACCAACAACTGCTGTTACCTTATTTCTAAAAAATGCTCCATCACATGTTGCACAATAAGATACTCCCATTCCCTTTAATTTTTCTTCTCCTTCTATTCCCAAAGTCTGATGAACTGCTCCTGTTGCAAGAATGATCGTCCTTGTTTTTAATGTATCTCCATTCTTAAGCATGATCTCTTTGATTTCTTCGTCTGCATAGATTTCTTTAACTTCTGCTGTAATACTTTTAGCACCAAGTTCTTTCGCATGCTCTGAAAATTTTAATCCAAGATCCATTCCATTTGTCTTTGGAATTCCAGGATAATTATCAACTTCATAAGTCTGTACAACCTGTCCTCCTGGCATATATTCTTTCTCGATCATAACAAAATCAAGCAATGCTCTCTGTGCATAGATTGCTGCAGACATTCCAGCTGGTCCGGAACCTATGATTACTAAATCGTATATTTTCATGATATTATCTCCTTTTACTCAAAGTTTCTACCTTATTCTTTCTTCGTTAGTTTTAATAAAACTCCACTGTATCTTGGGAGTGTGATCGTAAGCTCACTATCTTTCCCTTTTTTCTTTAGATGAATATTTTCTTTACGTTTCTTCATCGTTCCACCATACTGTTCCCATTCAGTATGTAACAATGTTCTTCTCGTATGGTGTCCTTTGATCGTTAATTTATAATCTTTCTGCTCTTTGTCAGAGAAATTAAAGATTCCAACGATCATGTGATCTGCCGTTTTTCTTCCGATCGCATAAATACATCGTTCTTCCTGATGACAGTCCAGCCATTCAAAGTTTTCTCTATGATAATCATAATGGAAAGCTTTTTCTTTCTTGTAAATGTCATTTAATTTGACCATATATTTATGGAAAGCATCATGAATCGGATATTTTAAGATCATCCAATCCTGTTCCTGTGCTTCGCTCCATTCCCTGATCTGTCCAAATTCATTCCCCATAAAGTTTAATTTCTTTCCTGGATGGATCATCATATACATATACATAGCCCTTGCCTGTGGAAATTTATCTTCATAATCCCCATACATCTTCTGTAAGATCGTTGCCTTGCCATGTACAACTTCATCATGACAATATTCTAGCATATAACGTTCATTCCAGAAATACACCATAGAGAATGTTAGTTTGTGATAATCACGACTTCGATATTCTGGTCCAGTCTGAAAATATTCCAGAGTATCGTGCATCCATCCTAAATCCCATTTGTAATCAAATCCTAACCCACCTTTCCATACAGGTTCTGTCACACCTGGATAAGCAGTGGAATCTTCTGCGATCAGCATGGCGGTTGGATGACGTTGTTTTAAACCTAAATTGAATGCTTTTAAGAAGTCGATCGCTGTATCATTGACTCCTCTGCTTTCATCTCCCTGCCAGTAGATCAGGCGGCTCACTGCATCCATACGGATTCCATCAAAATGATACTCTTCCAGCCAATAGTTGGCCGCTGATTGCAAGAAGCACTGAACTTCTCTTCTGGAATGAATAAAGTTGCAACTTCCCCATTCACTCTCTCCAGTATCTTTATTATCGTATTCATATAATGGAGTTCCATCATATAATTTCAGTCCATATCCATCTACTGCAAAATGAACTGGCACAAAATCCATAATGACTCCAATCCCTGCCTGATGCATCATATCGACAAATTTCATTAATTTATCTGGAGTTCCATAACGTTTCGTTGGTGCAAAAAATCCAGTGTTTTGGTATCCCCATGATCCATCAAATGGATGTTCTGACAGTGGCATTAATTCTACATGGGTATAATTATTTTGTTTTAGATATGGAACGAGCATCTTGGCAATCTCATCATACTGATACCAGCCATTCTCATCTTTCTTATTCATTCTCCATGAACCCATATGCATCTCATAGATATTGATGGCATCTTCCATTCCGACACTTCTCATCTGCATCCATGATCTGTCATTGAATCTGTATGTTGTGATATCTCTGATAATAGAACATGCCCCCGGTCTTAGTTCCATCTCAAATCCATAGGGATCACAATGTTCCTGCCGGTTTCCATCTGGTCCGTAGATGCAGTATTTGTACATCTGACCTTCTTTAGCTTTGTCGGAGTAGAATAAAAAGAAACCACTTTGTGCGTCTTGTTCCATAAATTCTTCATTCCAGTTATTAAACTCCCCAATGATCGATATCCTGGAGGCTCTTGGTGCATAGGTTACAAAACGAATCTTATCACCGTCTTTATGTGCACCCATATAACGATATGCATCAAATAATTTTCCATCATAAAAATCTTGCCGGTTCATGTTTGTGCCTCCTTTTATCATACAACTGTTGTTTTTCATTCATATGTATATTATAATAAATGTATGTGTATACAACAACCACCAAAATAGTGTTTTTGGTGGTTATCGAACATTTTTCATTGTTTTGTAGATTATCTTTTTTATATGATTTTAAAGGAGTTTTTGATATGGTAGAGAAGAAAACTGATCGTCGTATTTTGAAAACAAAACGTGCGCTCAGAGAGAGCCTGCTTTATTTATTAAAAGAACAGCCAATACAAAAAATATCCGTTTCCCGCCTATGTGAGAAATCGGATATTAACCGCAGTACATTTTATACGTATTATTCCAGTCCGATGGATCTTCTGGAGTCGATTGAAGATGAGATTTTAAATACTCTAGAAGAAGATATGATCCAGTTTGAGAAGGAAAATTCAATTTCACAGTTGATGAATTCTATTATCTTTTATATCAGTGAGCATAAGCAGTTGGTAAGATTGTTGTTCTCAGACCATGGTGATCCAGGATTTCAGAATAAACTTCTGCTTGCCACCCAACACTGGACCATGCCAATGTGGCAGAGCCGCCGGCCTGATTACGATGCGGAGGCTTTGTCTTCTTTGCATATTTATATTGTGAGTGGATGCATGGCTGTTATCCGACAGTGGATCACGGGTGATTTTAAGGAGTCTGAGGAGGAAATTTCATCAATGTTGGAGAAGTTGTCCGCTTCTACTTCGGCTGGATTTTTACAAGGGAAATAATTTTATAACCACACCTCTCTACCCCATTAAATACAAATTCCAATTGTATATTATGTTAAATCTGCTGACTGATCAGAAATATTTTCCGTTATAATATCAATAGATTTCACTATGTATACAGAAATTATCTATATCACTTATAAACTTTGATCAATGCATCAATTACTGATCAATTACAAATTCATCTAATACTTCCTGCAGTCTTTCAAAGAACATACTAGCATGATATCCATCTGCGGATGCATGAGATATCGTCAAAGCAGCAGACAGCTTTCTTCTGCCCTCTTCTTCCACATATTTTCCAAATGTAATGATCGGAAATAGATTTGGTCTTCCGGTTGGCACCCATGTGCTGTAGCCTGTGAAATTCATCCATGGCACACAGGAGATACAAAAAAAGTTTGGCGGCTGCCCTTCTTTTCCTTTGGGTCCTTTGACATCTTTGTATGTTTCCATATCATTTATAATGTTTTGATAGCATGTCTGAAAATCATCATTATAATAAGACCAGATGTCTGAAAATGTATGGTCATCTTTGTGAAAGATCGTAAAGTTTGGATGCATCACATCAAAATAACCAGGTCTTCCTTCCTGATCGACTCCCATTTTAAATTCTCTTTTCTCATTGACAACTTTTCCTGTGCAGTAAATAAATGCCGGATAAAACTTTAATCCACATTTTTTGACCTGCTGATACAGATTTTCCACATCTAGACGTACTGTAACAGTATAACCGCATGGTATCATCTGCATATAATATTCAAAATGTTTCTGTCGTTCCCATTTTTCTGGGTCTAGTAAATAAAACATGTCAGACACCTCCTTTTTTAGCTTTCGATATCAAATCATTTCATATCCACCTAAAACTACCGGCATTTTCAATACTTCCAATACTCTCTCAAGCAATACTCCTTCTCTGTTTGGATAATCAAATCCATAACTTGCCTTGATTGCCTGTGTGATAAACTGCACACCCTTATCCAGTGCGATTGGCAGACTGTCTCCGTCTAACAGGCTTCCTATCATAACAGAAGTATAAGCATCTCCTGTTCCCGGATAAAATGTTGGGATATAACGGCATTTTATCTTCCAATATGTATTACAAGTTCTATCGTAAGCGATCACATTAGAATCTTTATCTTTCTCTTTATCTGGAACACTTGTCACAACAATGATATCTGGTCCCATATCAGACAAACGTTTTACCCATTCTTTGATCTCTTCATCAGTTGTTATCTGTTTGTATTCTTCCCCTAATAAAAGACTTACTTCTGTAAAATTGGGTGTAATAATGTCAGCTTTTGTTACCAGACGTTTCATTCCTTCAACTAATCCTTGATCCATCGTTGAATACAAGTTTCCATTATCTCCAAGGACTGGATCGATCACAACCATATTATCCTCTGTTCCAAAATCATCAATAAATCCGGAAACGATCTCAATCTGACGTTCAGATCCTAAGAATCCAGAATAAATACAGTCAAAATCGATATTTAGCTCTTTCCAATGATCGATATAGTCCTGCATATAATCTGTAAAGTCTACAAAACTAAAGGTATCAAATCCCCCAGTATGATTGGAAAGGATCGCTGTCGGCAATGGACAGACCTGCACTCCCATGGATGAAAGGATGGGAATGATCGCTGTCAACGAAGCTCTTCCAAAACCAGACAGATCATGAATTGCTGCCACTCTTTTTACACTATGCTTCATTTTGTTTCTCCTTTTTATAATCCGATCATTGTACTATTTTAAACGGAACGTCAGGATTCCTTTGTAATCGATCACATGGATCGCTTCATCTTTTTTCATCTGTTCCATCATCGCTTCTGGATCTTTCACATCTCTGCTTTCTAAGAATCCTCGTACTTCAAACTGATTCATAGGATGTCTTCCGATAATGGATTTAACCGCTTCATAGTCATCTTCAATCTCACTGAAAAATGCACCAGAACTCATCATCTCAATCGAAATACCACCAAGTGTCTCAACCGCATATCGCATGCGTTCTTCAGATACGACATTCACATCTGCTTCTGCTGGCGGACGAACTGGTGTATTTAA
>ERZ791906.1851-NODE-1851-length-13642-cov-2.755575_pt1 | contig 13642 bp, 23 predicted proteins | sample MGYA00510146_ERZ791906 | MGnify/ENA primary metagenome ERZ791906 (study PRJEB30046, sample SAMN00792096) | human gut metagenome | study: EMG produced TPA metagenomics assembly of the A metagenome-wide association study of gut microbiota in type 2...
TTAAATCTCCGGAGGTCCTTGCATTGTTCGCCTGTGCTTTTGAACAGTTTAAACCTTCCACTATTTCTGCAAATGTTGCATTGCCTATCACCAGATTGCCTGATCTATCTGTTACATCGTATAAAAATGGGATCATTTCCGCCCTCCTCTCAGTGTCCGGCCAGAAATGTATTCATCATCCTTGCTTTCCATTCCGGAACTTCTTTGGTTCTCCATTTTGCACACCAGTCGTCATCTTCTACCATGCGTCCAATGCGATCGCAGAAACCATTATCATTCTCTTTACAGGTTTCGCATATCTGTTCCTCTCTGCTCATATTCTTAAATGTCCTTTCCTTCTCCGGTAATCTTATCAATGCAGCTATCCCACCCATCAGCTATACCTTTTCCAAATAGCTCTGCAGCTTCTTTTGTTTTGCCTTCCTGAATCAGTTCATTGCTTCTGAGCACATAACTTGCCATGCGTTTTTCTTTAAATTTTTTCATTTCTTCATCTCCTCCAACTTCCCCACCGCCCACTTCAAAGACTCAACAAACTCATCGTTTAATGTTGAGCGATCTGGATTCTTGATAAATTTTTCAATAATGCTAACTGCTTTCTCTTCTGAGTTATGTACTGTAAATTCACCATTTTGTGCAATTTCAAGAAGCTCATCAACGTTGTATTTCCAATTAAATATATTACACAAACACTTGTTACACCTGGTATTTCTTTCATACAGTACACATTCTGTGCATTCACGTCTGCTGCATCTTCTTACATCTGATAGCCACTCAACAAATTTTCTTGCGGCCATTTCTTTTTCCCCGAGAAGTTCTGACGCTTCGTAAAAAGTACTATCCTTTGATTCGATACGTGCGCTGTGCACCACGCTTTTGTCATTATAAAATTTTAAAATATCTGGAAAATATTGTGTTGGTAATGGTTTGCAATCGTATTTTGAGTACCAATGAAATCCCTGTTTTTCAGCTTCTTTAAGTAATTTCTCGTTTTCTTCTGGTGTTTTAATTAGAATACATGTGTTTATTAAATTAACCATCTACTTCACCTCTTCCATCTGACTTTCTACAGTATCTGCAAGTAACTTCAAGGAATCAATAAATGATTCGGTCAATGCTGTTCTGTCTGGGTATTTAGTGAATGTTCTGACAAGGTCTACTGCGTCCTTGATTTTTTCTTCATCTTCGACGATTTCGGATGCTTCATACACTGTCTTTTCAACATAGTTGTAAGTAACAATCTTACTGTCGTAAAAATTCAATATGTTTGGAAACGGAATTACGATAGGGTTTAAATGGTTTTCTCTCGCCCATGTGAATCCCTGAAGCTTTGCCATTTTCAGAACACTCAAATATTCTTCCTGTGTCTTTACAAACACGATTTTTCCAGTTAAATTAATCATCATAATTTCCTCCTTTAATCGCATCAACGCACTGATTTCGACCATCGACCATCCCGCACTGATAATCCGTCATATCATTCTCGGTAGTGTTTTTTCTCCGGCAGTGGTTTCAATGGACACCATTACAATGTCGTAGGTATCATCGTATGTGTTAAACGTACCATCTTCGTTCTGCACAAATTTCATTACATCACTCATACTTCCACCTCACTATCCTCTGGCATTTGAAAGACCATTTTGTTCATAAGTACTTTTCCAATAGCTTCAGACAGAAGTCCATTTCCTTTTGATGCTGGCGCTTCTGCGAACATCTTCCCGATATTTGGCGCTGTCATTGGAATTAACTCTGCGTCCGCATAGGCTTCCTGAATCATATCCAGTACTTTCATGGCTTTTTCTTTTGTGGAATATTTTCCTAAAATAAAATATCCTCCACTTCTCTGCGCATCCTGCCAACTCCAACATATAACATTCAATAAATCTGGGAGTTTTAGATTGACTACAATGTTTTCAAACTTTACCAGTGCTGTTTTATCCTGACTTCTGATTAACATACATTTTCTCCTTTCTCCTTCCTGTGATCTGACAGGCTCACACAGGAAGGATGTATCTATGTGAATTTTAGTAGCACCCTTTTTTAGTGACCGAATCGGTCATTTCTTGTCGTTCCACCGGATTTCTAAATCTATTCCGGTTTCTTCCTTGAGCACGTCTACTATGTCCAACCATGTGCAATAGTCTTCTGCCAGAGATGCAGCTTTCTCGGTGAATCTGTCCTTGAATCTTTCCAGGCGTTTCTTTCCAAAATCAAACTCATCTCTTAAAACCATCAGGCTCATTGCCAGCATTGTATCAAACGTCATGTTCTTGATATTCTGTGATCCTGCTGCCAGCTCCTGTCTGGTCAGATTCAGCGAAACGCCAGTCCGGTTTCTGAACCTGACTTCTTTTTCGAGTTCTTCTATTCCTTTATCTTTCACAAGGCGGAGGGAGAATTCCATCCCCTCCGTACGACCCTGCATATATTTATCCAATTTACTCATTGTCCTTCTCCTTAATCTGACAATTCCTGTTTTTCCTGCTCGGTTATTTCAGCATCAAGCAAATTCCATTTATCCATTTTTCTCTACCTTTTTAGGAATTCAACAAATTCTGTCTGATTGTCTGTTCATTTTCACACTGATCGTCGTCTTCTACCAGACGGCCGGTGCGATCGCAGAGTCCACAATCATTTTCTATGCAAGTTTTACATGTCTTCTCCATTTTCTCCCTCCATTTCACTGTTCTTTCAACACTACCTGGATCTGTTTCAGTTCTTTCAGGGTTGCTCTCGCAATGTCTAAATGCTCGTCGGATGTTTCCTCGTCAATGTATTCCTGAATCAATTCTTTCAGTTGCTCCGGGTCCACTACAATTTTCAGGTGCTTCACCATCGCTTCTCTAATCAACTTTGAACACTGCTTGTCTGTCAGATTCTCTTTTTCGTCAATTTCTTCCAACGCTTTGTTATATTTCTCTGTATCGAACTCATAGCAGTCCATCAGCTTGCTTGTGAACCTCTTACTCCGGTTCGTTGCTAGCCGTGCCTCTTCTGCTTTTTCTCTCAGCTCGTCCAGCGTATCCAGGCTAATTGTCGCCGTGCCATCCATGTTTTCTGTCTCCTTTCTGTTTATTTCTCCATTTCAATTCCGTTATCAATAAGTCTCTTCATCTCTTCGTCCAGGATCCGGACATAGGTTCCTTTTACCATCTTCATCAGCTCCGGGCTGAGTGTTTCGCTGCCTTTTCCTGATACCAGGCTTTTAGCCAGGGCAAGGATATACTCAATGCTTTCATCTTCTGCGACAGTCTCCTGAAACTCAATCACGAGGACCTTGCGGTCCTCGTAGCTGAGTATCCAGGCATTTTTTACTACTTCTTTGTGTAGCTCTAAACGAGTAACCAGTGCCTTTCCCTGCATCTTTTAATCCTCCTGCTATTTCTGTAAGTCTTTTAAGAACTCACACAATTCAGTTTCTGAGTTTGGATATTTGTTATAGCGCGTATGATATGACCATTTCGGGATTCCGTCTTTTCTGTTTGGTTCCGGGCCGCCCACTAAATGCATGTAGTATGATTCTGTCGTTTTTGAGACCCACCAGCTTTTTTGTTCTCCCTGATCCGGTGCATATTCTTCTACGATCAGACGTGCTCCATTCGTGAAGTCGTATTTGTAGTATTTAATCCCTGTGTTCTTGTCTTCGTACCAGAGTCCCCAGCTCTTATAGTTCCTCAGCCATTCCTTGCGCTGATCATTGTTTTTCATAGTTGGAAGAGTTGGCTGTTCCAGTTCTTCTGGTTCTTCTTTACAATCTTCTACAAGATTTTTAATAATTCTCAGTCCTCCAACAATCAGCTGCTGTTTCAGGATTGTCATGTGCGGTAATCCAGGATCTTCTTTTTCGGTTTCAAGGAATTCTTTGAGCCTTCTTTCTTCATCGTACAGATATCCGATGATTTCTACACCTGTAGGTACTGGGATATCTTTTAAATCTTCCGGCCACGCATCTGGAATTTTATCTGTATTTCCCAGATGTTTCTCCATCTCGGCGAGATCACCGGAATGGTCTTCCTGCTGCTTTTCGTCCGGTGTTTCTGCTGCCGGTTGGCAGTTCTTTTCCGGAATCCACCTGCAACGGCTGTTACAGTCATCCGAGCACTGAGAGCAACAGGTATATTTTTTATCACAATAAGCAGCTGCTCCACATACTCCAGATCCGGATTGTCCTGTGATACATTTTGCCTGTCCTCCATCATCTTTTACTTCTGGTTTCTTTGGCTCTATATCGAATTCTGGAGAAAATGGATCATAGAGATTCTTTGCTTCTACAATCAGCCGGCCATATTTCATTGATACTTTTTCACTGTTCACTTCAATTTCAAGTCCTGCTGTGAACGACATAAAGCTATAATTTACGTTGCTCCCGCTTGATGAACTAAATCCACCTGGTGCAAAATCCATTTGTACGGCCTTAGCAGCTTCTGCATTGTCTTTGCATCTTCGGCATATCCTCATGATCGTTTTCAATTTTTTGGGATAAGCTTCGCAAAACGCTTTAACTGCTGCCGACTCCGTAAGCGTAACTACCGCTTCCGGTGCATCAATTGTGGTCATTTTGACCAGTTTCTTTGTGGAGTAGCGTCTGATCAGTTCTTCGGTCAGCTCCTGCCAGGTCATTTCTTTCTCTTCCGGGCTGTCTGGGTTGAATGTGATCCTATCCGGATGTCCCTGATAGTTCAGGTACCCGTTTCTGTGCTTTACATAGCAATAGAGCATACTAATCATCTTTGTTCCCATCAGCTTGTCTCCATTGCGGATCCTGGCTGTTGTGTTCTTTTTCAAGCTGTCAAAGAATCTTTCTATCTGCAGTTCTACGGGAATCGGCGTCTCATCTTCTGCCGGCTTCTGCTGCCTTGTTGCCTGTTCTATTGTCATCTGCCCTGGAATGTCTGCATTTAACGCCTGCCGATCTTTCAGGAGTTGGATATCCGGAAGTGTCAGGATTTTGTTCTTCATGTACATCTCGTATGCTATCTTCTGCAGTTCCGGTTCCAGGGACGCTGCAGCATCTGCCACAGAAATGTTAATCTCTCCATCCTGAAACTCTTCCATCAGTTCCTCTGACAGATGATTGCTAATGTTCTTGTAACGACCGAACTGAGCGTTTGACACTCCAAGAAGTTTTTTTAAATTCTCTCTGACTGTTCCAGTGATTCCAACCTTCTCTTTCAGACCCTTAACAATCTTCTCCATCTCCAGAGCTTCCTGCATTCTTTCCCAGTCGTTTTTATCTCTGTAATTGTTTGCCTGAATTACCTTAAATTGTCTCAAGAATGGCGTGATTGCTTCTCTCTGCTCTGGTGTCAGTTCTTTATCCTCTGAAACATTGATTTCCGCAGCATACATGCACGGAACTTTCTCGAATCTGGTGTCTCCTTCTTCGATCAGTTCTATGCAACATAATCTTCTACGATGTCCGGCAAGTACTTTATCTTCTCCATCTACATTCTCTATCAGAATTGGCTGCATCAGGTACCCTGTGATCTTTATCGACGCTTTGAGTTTGCTAATGTTTTTTGTTGTGTAGAAGTTTTCCTGAGTCGGCACCAGTTCTCTGGGATCCTTGTATATGATTGCCTGCTTCTCTTTTCTTTCCGGCAAGGACCGCTTTGACAGCATGTCCAGCGCACTAAATTTCTCTCTTCCCATTGTGCTACCTCCCTATCATCTGCAGATATTCCTCTACAAGTGTCTGATAGTCTTCTGCTGCCGCCGATCGCTTGCTATATAACACAACCGGTGTTCTGGCATATGTACTCTTTGCAACTGCCAGAGAATTTCTGATCACCGTCTCCATCGTCGGATACCATTTCCTTATAATCTCCGCTCCCTGGCTATGCGCTTCGTTGTATTTGTTGTACTTGCTGATAAAACACCTTACATTCTCCAGATCAGGATTCAATTCGCATTTAATCTCATCGATCTGATCCAGAAGCTCATCCATGCCTTCTGTTGTGTTGTCGTCGACTTCTACCGGGATCAGAACATCATCTGCTGCCGTCAGCGCATTAATAACGGATACATTGATGTCCGGGGCATTATCGATCACACAGTAATCATAATTGTCTTTTACCTGTTGCAGGGCGTTCTTTAGTCTGGTCTGCTGAGGTCTTACACGGTCCATCGTCACCTCCATGTTTGCTGTCAGAAGGTTCAGATTCGCAGTGATCACATCTAAATTCTCGTAATCTGTTTTCTGGATCAGGCTTGCCATGTCTGGTTTCTTGTCAACCATTATCTTGTCTATTCCTGCTCCTTCCTGAGTACGTCGGTTCATCCCCCTCGAGCAGTCTCCCTGTTTGTCGTTATCTACAAGAAGGACTCTCTTGCCCTTTGCAGAAAGAATGTAAGCAATATTGATGCTTGAGGTGGTCTTTGCCACCCCTCCTTTTAAATTGATAATTGCAATTGTTCTCATATGGATTCTCCTTTTTATTCTTTTTCTTTACCCCTGCTGCATCCTTCGGATTCTCCGAGGCTTTCATCCAGTCCTTTTGCAAGTCTGCACCAGTCATATCCTGTTTTCTCATGTGCTCTGTATATACAGTCTTTGCAGAGTACAATATTTCTATATTTCTCCATAAGCGCGTATGCGGCACTTTTAGAAAAAGTATTGATTTTTTCATATTCTGCCTTTATTTTGCTTGCGTACCTACTCATTTCGCACGAACTGCAGAAATAATACTCAAGCGCTTCCTGGCTGTCCGTCTTCTCTCTGTATTGACAGATATTGTCGCAGATGTAACTCTCCAGAGCTTCAATGTCTGTGTCTATTCCTTCGCTTTCGGTCTTCGTCAGCGCGGCGCATCCATTCAGGTTTTCCTCCTTCTGGTTCGCTTTCAAAGTAAATCCCTCCTTTCCGGTCTTTATAGTATGTGAATCTGTATCCGGATTTAATGATCTCACCCAGATACTCCATTTCTGCCGGGTTCTGTTCTGGTCTCAGGCTCCAGCCTTTGCCCCATAGTTCTTCTGCATTCATCTTTTCTCTTTTCCATCTCCTCCTGCAGCCACCCAGAGTAACTGTGTTTCTCAGTCTTTTCGGATAATTGATGTGCATCAGGAAGGGCATGGACGGCCGCATATACCCGCTTCCATTCTTCCGCATTCCTGATCTGTTCTCCTTTGGTGTCTTTCCATCCGGATCCGGCCAGTTCTTCCAACTTCAGGATCCTGCTGCTCACATATGCGTCCCGGGTATGTACGCAGATCTCCGAAGGTACTGTCATGCGTTCCAGGGCTTCTGCCAGTGTGAGCAGGACTGTCTGGTGATAGGTTCCCTTGTAATGTCCGAAGCCCTCTCTGGTCTTTTCCTCATTGTGCACCAGTACCGAGAGGACATATCCACATTTTCTGTCTGTAATTCCCTGGAAAATACTGCTGGTTTCAAGATATATATCTACATGTGTCATTTCATCCCCCCTCGTCTATCCTTATAAGGGTATAGTGCCGGTATGCATATCCTGTGTAGGGGTTAATCCCCATTTTCACAGACTCCGGATCCACGTAATATCCTTTCGGAGCTTTCGGGTAGATTGGCTGTTTGTGCCGGTCCACCAGATTTCTTCTTTTTATCTCTTTTTGCTTAGGTTCTTTTCGGATCAGGTTACGGGAGCAACTATATCTCTTAATTTCGTCCGGTTCATGTTCTTCCAGAGGTTTGGTGATATACTCTGAAAGTTTCACATATCCTCCGGCATCATAGAGAGATGCGAAATATACATGCCCGTTCTCCCACAGTTCTGATATGATCCTGTCTGTTCCGGTCTCCTGATCTGCTTCTCTGTTTACCAGAAGGTGCACATGGGGACCGCCTTTCTTTCCAATTGCCAGGCGGTAAATATATTTCAGTTCCCATCCCTTTTTCTTATATTTCAGCCGGACTTTTCTAATCAGCTTCGCAAGATCTTTCTTCATCTGTTCCCATGTAGGGCGTTCCCCCTTCTTATATGTGAGAGTCATCCAGTAATCGCCCGGAGAGAAGTTCCACTTGATCAGTCTCCTAACATCCCTTTCCCTTCTCCACTGATTCTGTTTGGCAATCTCTTCCGGAGTGGCCTTCTTTCTCTCTTCTCTTTCCTGTCCCCTAGCTCCATACCTTCCGGTATGCTTTTCCTCCATCTCCATGGTACTCCCAAAGTCCCATATCTCCCTTATGTATGCCCACCTCATATAAGCACTCCTGTCGTAAGTCTAATACCCCTAATCGAGCTTTTAAGAGACTTTTATTGTCTCGAAAAAAGGTCAAAAATATGGCAGGTTCACCCCTGCCGGAATTGACATTCCGCCACCCGAGTGTTATACTTGTTGTATTGCAATTGTCTCAAGTGGCGAAAGCCAGGCTCATGTATTCCCGTACATGAGCTTTTATTTTCTCTTCAGCATGTCTGCGTATGCTCTGGCAGCCGCCTCGGTCATATTTGGGTTTATTTGCTCGGTTTTCATTTTGTAGTCTAATCTTTTTTGGAATTTTCCTGCCATAAGAGCTGCTTCTGGATCAGCTTTTTCCAGTGCTTCCGTAATCACATGCAATGCGGCTAATGCAAAAACTTCGTCAGCCGCCGGAATAGGAGACAAGATATTCTCCAGCTTACCTATCCACATCTGTATTCTTTCAGTGTAGAGTTTTTTCTTTTCCTGCTTGCTCTCTGCCTTTAATATCTTTTCGGCAAATTCTGCATATCCGTTAAAATCTGTCTTTAACATTAATTTTCCTCCTTGACTTTTTCTCTTGTTTTTCTTATACTTGTCTTAACTTATCTTAATTAATTATTTAAAGGCTCTCACGTTGGCGGATGTGAGGGCTTTTTTAATTCTCTTGGCCAGTTCCTGAATCCAGATCAAAATCAGCAGCCACACAATGCTGAGTGTCATTGTTGCTATAACCAGTTCTACTTTGCCGTCCCAGGTCCATACTGGAAGGAGGGATGTGATGTAGCCGGCAATTAGAGATATGATCATCTTGCGCTCCAATTTTCTCGCCTCCCTTCATTTATGTATGCTTGTCCTACTGTCTCCGCCTTATTCGGCGGTTTTTCTTTCGCAGTAATTCTTTCTCTGGTAATATCCGATTATAATTTTTGAAACGTTATCTATAATCCTTTGATTGTCTTCCTTTGTATTGTTTTTACAGTAGTCGTCGTGGATCCGGATTAAGCCGGATCCATATTTCATTTCTTTGATCACTGCCATATGTATTCACCTCTCTTGGGTTATATTATGTTGTGTGGTTGTACAGGGTTCCTTCCCTGCTCAGGTCACTTTTCTTCCCATTCCGCAAAATAATCCATACTTACATCAAAGTACTTCGCGACTTTAAAAACATTTTCGAATGTTGGAGATGCTTCGTTCCATTTGCGGATAGTCCCATTCCCGATATTTAACTTCTTCTCCAGCGAAGCAATTGAGATTCCCTCTGCTGCTGCCAGATGCTTGATTTTTTCATAAATCATTTTTTTCTTCCTCTTTTCATAGACTTTAATCTATGAAAGTGTTATTATTGAATTGTTACTTTAGGTTTTAGTCTAATTTGGTATATAGCCAGAAAGGAGTTGCCAAGGGGTAACAATTTTAAAAGAGTGTTCTGTGAGATTATGAAAGGATGGTTGCTGTTAAGGTACATAACCTTCGCTGATTTATGTGACTTCACATTAGTTCTTTGTGCGGTTGCTTCATTAGTGTGTTTAATCCTTAAAAAATAGGGTTTGCGCCGGTAACTATTAACCTGTCTTTTCCACAGATGTTAATCTCTTATGGCCGTTTCTTTCTCAAGGAAGCGGCCTTTTCTATTTAACAGCAACTACCCTTTCAAAATCTCACAGGCTGCTCTTCGCTCTATGACGGTTAGCCCTGCCCTTCCTTTTTTATCCTGCTTTCTTCTGGCTTGCCCCAGCCAGGGCAATAACTGTATTCATGCAGCCATCCAGATAGCCTTTCTGTCTCTCTGTAAGGCAGTCCCAGATCGCATTCATTTCTTCCATCTGCTGCCATCTCTGTTTTACTTTTTCTTCTGTAAGGATTTCTTTCATCATTGTGTTTCACCTCGCTTTCTGTTACCTTTGTTCACATTATACTTACCTCTGTTACTTTTGTCAACTATTTTTTGTTACCTCTGTTCACTTTTTCTATTGACTTTATTTATACAAGGTGTTATTCTTTGATTAAAGAATTACAAGGAGGTGAGACAATGACGCAGGGTGAACGTGTCAAATCAGTTCGCAAGGCAAATAAAATGAGTATGGAACAGTTCGGAGAAAAGTTAGGCGTTACCAAAACAGCCATATCTTATGTAGAAAATGATAAACGAAATCTCACTGAACAAATGCTCAAATCAATCTGCCGTGAGTTCAATGTAAATGAGGACTGGTTGCGGACCGGAGCCGGTGGCCCTGAAAATATGTTTATTCCGGAAGATATGCGGTACCTTAACACTGTCGGCAGACTGGGAAACGAGCAGAACGAATTCAAAAAGTTCTGTATTAATATGCTGATGGAGCTTCCGGACAAATACTGGGATTACATTTATGAAGAATTCAAGAAATTTGAGAAAAAAGAAGAGTAGCCACTAAGGCTACTCCTTCCGAGGTTATCTGCAGATAAAATTGTAGATCATCTTTCCAGGAATCCGATAAGGAGATAATAGATCTCTTTTGCGCGGTTCCGGTTTCTTTCAAGTAATTTAATAATAAGTGTAATGTATTTTTCGTTTTCCATGAGTATGTACCTCCTGTATCGAACATTCGTTTGTATTTAATATACAACAAGATTCTTTCGATTTCAAGAGGTGCTTTGTAGTATTTTCATAATCATCCCTCCCTGTGTATATTATGACATTTTTTCCAAAAAAATCATGCGTTTAGAGGGAATCGTCCAGAATTCTGGACACTTTTTGTTTTTACTTGTAATCCGACTCGAACAAGTCGGTAATCCGCACTTTTAGTGCTTTTGCAAGCAGCTCCATGTTTTCCATCGTTGGCGAATATACTTCGTTCATTATATTATCTATTGTGGACTTGGATATTCCCGATCTGACAGAGAGCTGCCGGACTGAAATGTTTTTGCTATACATAATTTCGCTTAACAATATCTTCATAACCTTATTTCTTAGCAAAAGCATTTCTATTATACTGGAAATTTATTCCATAAAAATCAGGAGGTTTTTCTTATGAAAAAGAAATGGCTTTACGTAGTGCTTGCAGTATTAATAATTGGAGGAATCGGTTCTACAAGCCATAAAGATAGTTCTACTGATAGTTCTACTGATGCTTCTACTACTAATGTCGCAGATAATATTACGCCAACAGAAGCACCGGAACCAGAAGCAAATACTTCTGCAATGGTAGATAGCATCGTAAATAAAGCTAAATCTGATGCTGATGGTCAGTTGGATTTAGATACCTGCAAAGAAGCGCTTTCATACTTGAAGGACAATTATCCAAACTACTTTACAGATAATGAAACCATGGAAAAAGTCATGTATTATGGAGCTTTTCTCGAATACTCATTTGAAGGCAAAGGGATTAACGATGTATGCGCAACTTTAGGTCAAGATGCTTTGCAGACAGTTAAATATGTATATCGTGGAGCCGATGCAATAGAAGATGAATCTACGCAATCAAATCTCAGACAGGTAAAAGAATCTCTCGATTCTGCATCATTAGAATAATAAAAACCGCCCCTGCTTAACAGAGACGGCTTTAAGAATCTTTGCAGTTGTGAATGCTCAATTCTTTCCTGGACAGTTAGAATTATAGCATATTTATTTACACCTGCAAAGGTGCATTTTTTATACCCTTTTTTACATAAAATATCACGGAGGTGTGCTATGAGTCTTGAAAATGTATGTATCTATTTAAGAAAGTCCCGCGCTGATCAGGAAGCTGAAGCAAAAGGTGAAGGTGAAACCCTGGCTAGGCACGAACGAATCCTTCTCGATTTGGCCAGAAGCCGTAATTATAATGTCGGTGCTATTTACAGGGAAATTGTTTCCGGAGAAACTATCTCTGCCCGGCCAGTTATGCAGCAGCTCCTTCGAGAAGTCGAAGCTGGTTCGTGGGATGGTGTCCTGGTTGTAGAGGTAGAACGTCTGGCCAGAGGCGACACAATTGATCAAGGTGTTGTATCCAGAGCTTTCCAGTTTTCTGACACAAAGATTATTACTCCAACAAAAACTTATGATCCTGATAACGAATTTGATGAAGAATACTTTGAATTCGGTCTTTTCATGTCCAGACGTGAATACAAAACTATCAAGCGGCGTTTAAACGCCGGAAGGATTTCTTCTGTCAAAGAAGGAAAGTATTGTGGAAGCAGACCTCCGTATGGATACGAACGTGTCAAATTGCATGGCGAAAAAGGTTTTACTCTCCAGCCGGTTCCGGAGCAGGCCGAAGTTATTAAAATGATCTATTCTTTGTATTCTGGATCATCCGGTGACCGAATCGGTGTTTCAAAGATTGTCCGAAAACTCAACGATATGGGAATCACATCTCCTTCCGGAAAAGACTGGGTTCCGATCAGTGTCCAGGATGTTCTTGCAAATCCTGTATACGCCGGAATGATCCGCTGGAATGGTCGAAAAACTGTCAGGGCTATTCAGGATGGTATGGTCACGCAGTCGCGCCCACGATCTAAAGAGGATGATATACTCTTATTTCCCGGCCGACATCCGGCAATCGTATCTAAAGAAATGTATGATTCCGTACAGCAGATCCGGAAGAAGAACCCTCCGCGTCCAATCAGTATCAAGAACACAATAAAAAATCCTCTTGCTGGAATTGTGTACTGCAGCAAATGTGGTCGCGCCATGGTTCGGCGGCCTTATCAGAAACGCGGTCAGGATGACACACTTATGTGTTCTTACACCTCCTGCCCTACTGTAAGCAGCAAATTGTCGCTTGTGGAAAGAGCTGTGTTAAATGGCATTCAGGATCTTGTTGACGAATACCGGCTGAATGATGCTGTTCCCGGTCCGGACATTAACAACGCTGTTAAATCTAAAGAGAAATTAATTGCAGAGAAAGAGCATGAACTGGAGAAATTGAATGTACAGAAGATGAAGCAGTATGATCTGCTCGAACAGGGAATCTATACGACTGAAGTTTTTCTGGAGCGATCTAACTCAATCGCATCCTCCATTAATTCCTGTCAGGATTCTATAGAATGTCTAAAAGAAGAAATCAGGCATGACAAAGAGCTTATTGATCAACAGTCCTCTTTCATTCCAAGATGTGAGAACCTTCTTGAAATTTATTGGAGTTTAGACACTGCTGCGAAGAACAAGATGTTAAAAGAACTGATCGAGAGGGTTAATTATACGAAGGATGTCAAAAATGCTTTCCGGATGGGGAACGAAGCCACCTTTGTCTTGGATATTTTCCCCAGAATTCAATCAAATTAATTAATGATAACATCTATGTACAAACGAACTCAGTCATCTGGAAATGGTATCCACTATTGTACATCAGCTTACCCGGGACCTTTCCATGGAGGAAATTGAGAAATCCGGATTTGGACCGTATTATATCGATCACACAGTGGGAGTCTGGCCACAGGCAGCAGGTGGCGTACCATTTAATGCATGTGAATTTCAGAGTAAAGGTGATCCGATCACTGATCTGTTCGAGGATCTTGCTGCAGA